>OIZP01000194.1_pt1 | contig 40283 bp, 42 predicted proteins | sample 1588531 | NCBI WGS metagenome assembly OIZP01 (sample SAMN03283283) | human gut metagenome | biome: human-associated habitat; material: feces | host: Homo sapiens | place: Peru | collected 2012
AAGCCGGCTTCTTATCAATGTTCTTGCCGGGACAAGAACATTGCCCCCGGAGGGAACAGCACCGAAAGTTTCTAGAAAGCTCAAAGCAAACGTACGGAGTGATTATTCACGGGCCAATGAGGGCATTGGCCCCTACGAGTTCTGTTAATGTTCCCGGAAGGACTGGAAGATTGTGATCGGAGGGAATCCTTGGAAAGGTTCGCGCCAGTGATAACGTGTTTTCGGGCTTTTTATACGCAACGAGGCGGCCGCAATGCGGCCGCCCTTTGTTATGCGCTCAGCTCCCAGATGTTGCGGATCTGAGGTTCCAGCTTCTCATAGCTCCAGAGCTGACCCGAACGAATGGGGCTGTTGGGGTCGTTGACCCGGAAGGCCTCCCCGTTCCAGCCGGTGAGCACGATATAATGGCCGGAGGAGGTGAAATCCCCCTTGCCCAGCGCCAGAATCACCGGATGCCCGGCCTCCACCGCCGCCGTCATTTTTCCCTTGACCAGGGGCAGCTCCTGAACCTTCAGGCCCAGCTTGACCCCGCCCTCGCTGATGAGGGTCCAGGAGGAACCGTATCCGGAGGCGTAGTAGCCGTTTTTTCCGGAAAACGCCGCCACGTCCTTGGGGTTGAAGCTTTCCTCGCCGGTGAGATAGTAACCCACCATGGCAAGACATGTGGGGCCGCAGCCGGTCTGACCGATGCAGCCGCTGCCGTATTTCTCGTAGCCCCACATGGGATCCCATTGCAGAAACAGGGGGACGGTTTTCCGGCTGTAGCCGGACAAATCCAGGGGAATTTCCTTCCGGGTTGGGTAATTCAGAACAAAATCCCGGGTTTCCGGGTTGATTTCCAATAGCTCGATCAGATCCTTGGGATAGCTGCCGTAGGGGATTTTGTGGGCTGCGGCGTAAGCGTGCACCATCTGCTCCGCCTCGGTGGGGGTACCCCGGCGGTATTCGATCTCCCGGTACAGATTGTATATCGGCGTTCTGCCCACCGTCAGTCCCAGTCCTGCCAGCAGCGCCAGCGCCAGCAGGACGCAAAGACACTTCTTCATGCAAATTCCCTCCTTTTGCGACATTGTATCACAAAAGGAGGGAAAAGTCTTTATAACTTTTTTAAGAATATGGTGCACCCGGATGGAGATTGTCATTGCGAACCGGTGACCGATGTCACTGGTGTGGCAATCCGTTCCCCTCGTTCCCCCTTGGCTCCCACTCCGGGGGAGCTGTCACGAAGTGACTGAGAGGGTAAAAATCGCCCTCTACGCCCCTTTGGGGCACCTCTCCCATAGGGAGAGACAAGTGGCCCTCATCCGTCTCGCGCTTGCGGGAGACGCGCGAGCCACCTTCCCCCAGGGGAAGGCAGAATCAGCGGATTTTCTTTCCGTCCAGGATGGCTTCCACCAGCGTGTCCCCGTGGTAGCGCAGGGTCAGCAGGAAGAAGGGGGCATCCTGCCACAGCAAATCCAGGAAAATCTGATCTCCCTCCCACTTGGGCAAGCCATTCAGAAATTCCCGGCTGACCCACCGCAAGTCCCCCTCAGGGCAGTCCGTCAACTCCCCTTCGAAAGCGTCCGCGGTGAACAGGTACATATACTCGCCCTCGCAGGTGTCGTTCAGAAACGTCACTACGCCCCGGCACTGCCAACTTGTCAGCGTCAGACCCGTTTCCTCCTTGGCTTCCCGGAGAAGGCATTCCTCCGGGCTTTCCTCCGGCTCGAATTTGCCGCCGATGCCGATCCACTTGTCGTGATTGATGTCGTTTTTCTTCTTCACCCGGTGGAGCATCAGCACGTCGTTTCCCCGGGTGACATAACACAGCGTCGTATTAAGCATCGGCTTTTTTCTGTACCAGGTGGATGGCATGGTGCAGGTTCTCCACCTCCACCGTCTCGTGACCTTCTTCCCTTTCCCCGTCCAGGGACCAGTCCATGGTGGGGTCGGCTTCCACCCGAATGTGGCTGGCGGAACGGAAGGTGATCATCTCGCAGTTGTAGTCCTGGGACTGAACCGCCCGAAGACACTCGGACAGCTCGGCAAAGCTTCTGGGCATCCGCACCAGCATAACCTCAAACAGGCCGTCGCCCATATCCACCTGCTCCGGATCCAGGGTCAGGATTCCGCCGATGGAGGTGGAATTGCAGATGGCGCCGAAGAGGAAGTCGTCCTCCACAATCTCCCCGTCAATGTCCATGCGGATATGCTCGTTGCGAATCTGGGACAGCTCGGAAATCCCCCCCAGCACATAGGCGGTGTGACCCAGGGCATTCTTGATATTCTGGGGCACGATATAGCTGGAGCGGGTAAAGGCACCGAAGGAAGCCACATAGGAGAAATACCGCTCCCCGAACCGACCTGCGTCGTAGGCGTGCACCTCGCCCTCCAGAATGTCCTTGGCCGCCTGAACCGGATTGTGGGACAGACCCAGGGAGGCCGCGAAGTCATTGGTCGTGCCCGTGGGAATATAGCCCAGAGGGGTCTTTGCGCCGGAGCGCAGAAGCCCGGTAATGGTCTCATTCAGGGTGCCGTCTCCGCCGCAGCAGACCACCAGATCCACGCTGCCGGCCTGGGTCTGAGCCGCCCGGGTGGCCGCGCCGGTGCCGGTGGTCATCACGGTGTGGATGTCGTATCCCGCCTGACTGAACAGCAGCAAAATATCCGGCAGCACCCGGTTTGCCCGCTTCTGCCCGGCAAAGGGATTCATGATAAAGAGCATGGTTTTCATTTTCAATCAAACCGTCCTTTGACATAATCGGTTCCCCGGTGCGCTGAAAGGCTCACCGGGGAGTTTTTTATATATCTGATATTATACCATTTTTCCCGGATTTCGCAAGCTTTTGCCGGATTTTTCCCGGGGAGTTCACGATTTTTTTACAATCCTCCGGGTCGAGAAGCAGAAACCGCCAGATTCTTGCCATCCCCCGCGTCAGGGTACGGTACACCGTGCTGGGCGTCACGGATCGGGCCCGGGCGATTTCCGTCATGGTCATTCCCCGGATGTAGTAGTCCACCAGGGTCTGCCGCTGAAGCTCAGTAAGCTCCTGCTCCATAATGCGCTTGACCAGCTCCAGCTTGCCCCGGCTGTCAGAGGGTATATTTCTCACTGCGCCAGTACCCCCTTTCGTAATAGTGAGCCGTCAGCTCCGCCAGCTCGTTCAGCTGGGTCAGAATCGGCGTAAGCACCGCCATCCGGTGCCGAAGCTGCCACAATTCCTCCGGGTCGGTTTCCACCGCGGCGACCTGACGCAGCTCCCGGAGCCGACGGCGCAGAGGCTCCGCCGCCACCCGATAGGACAGGCTGATTTCCTCCAAGGTCATAGGGCGCTCCTTTCGCATCGGAAGCAGAAGCAGCCGGGGGCATAGCACTCCCCGCCGCACTCCGGGCAGAAGGCGGCAGGCCTTGCCGCCTGGGGGTCAAAATATAAGGTCGATTCCATACTGTTTCCTCCCTTGTTTTTTCTTTCATTCTAGGAAGGAAAACCGGATTTGTCCTGCGAACGATATCTGACAATATCCGCGCGCGCTTTTTGCTATCATACCCTTGACGGCCAGGCCGGTTTTCGGCTATGATAACTCCACAAGAGGAGGGATATCATGGACGAGGAATTTATGCTTGCGGCGCTGGCGCTGGCGAAGGAGGCCTTCGACGCGGGAGAAGTGCCTGTGGGCTGCGTCATCACCCGAAAGGGCCAGATTGTCGGCCGGGGGCGCAACCGCCGGGAGGAGGCAAAAAACGCCCTGGCTCACGCGGAAATTGAGGCCATTGCCGATGCCTGCGCCAGGCTTGGCGGCTGGCGGCTGTGGGAGTGCACCCTGTATGTGACCCTGGAGCCCTGCCCCATGTGCGCCGGCGCCATCGTCAACGCCCGGATTCCCCGGGTGGTCTACGGTGCCGGGGACGCGAAATCCGGTGCCGTCCGGTCGGTGTGCGGCCTGTTTGATATGGGGTTCAATCACCATCCGAAGGTGGAGTCGGGAATCCTGGAGGAAGCCTGCGGGGCGCTGCTGACGGAATTTTTCCAACAGCTGCGTGTGGAACTGCGCTCACGCCCCAGGTGGAAGCCCCAAAACCAGGGAACCTCTAGCTAAGGAACCTCTGAATAAATCGACTGCGGCTGGATAGCGGATCTTTTTCTCTATCCGTGCAGCTTCAAAAGTGGGAAATACATACAGTATTCCTCCACTTTTGAACCCTTCGGCTAGAGAAAAATCTCTCGCTCCCAGCTCTTGCCGATTTAATCAGAGGTTCCCTAACATTTCCCGCTTGCCGCCGTTTTCATCGATTACGGGAGGGATCTATGTGAAGCAGCTTACCCGGGCACGGCGGGTAGGAATCACAGCGGTGCTCTGCGCCCTGGTTCTGCGGCTCTGGCTGGGGGGCTGGGGCGGACGGGCTCTGGATTTTCTGACCAGCCCCCGCACGGCGGCCTTTTTTCTATACCTGGAAACCGGACGGGATGTCCGGTTTTCAAGCTCTTTGCCCGCTTTTTCCCCGAATTTCATGGAATCTCCCCCGGCGGCGACGGTTCCCGCGGAAACGGTGCCCACCCTTCCCAGCTTTTCTCAGGCGGAAGAGCCCTCCCTTTATTACGCCGCTACGGTGGAGCCGGATATTGAGGCACTGCTTACCCGGCCGCTGACCTGGAATCTCCGGGAAAATCCACCCTCGGTGCTCATTATCCACACCCACACCACGGAAGGCTACGCCGAGTCCCCGGGCTGGCGCACCACGGAGGAGACGGGAAACATGATTGCCATCGGCGACATTGTAGCCGATGCTCTGACGGCTCAGGGCATCGGCGTCATCCACGACCGGGAGCTTCACGACTACCCCAGCTACAACGGGGCCTATGTACGCACCCGGAAATCCCTGGAAGCCTATCTTCGCCAATATCCCGGTCTGCGGCTGATTCTCGACCTGCACCGGGACGCGGCAGGGGAGGGGAACCGACAAATGCGCACCCAGGCCACGGTGGCAGGGGAGCCGTCGGCTCAGCTGATGATCGTCATGGGGACGAATTACGATACCTACGAGGAAAATCTCTCCCTGGGGCTGAAGCTCCACACCCAGCTGGAACGAATGTATCCGGGCATCACCCGCCCCTTGCAGCTTCGCGCCGCCCGGTTCAACCAGGATCTGTGCCCCGGCTCCCTGCTGATTGAAATCGGCGCGGCAGGGAACACCCAGGCGGAGGCTCAGCGGGCGGCAAAGGCACTGGCTCAGGCCGTAGCCGCCCTGGCTCTGGGGACGGATGGGGGCTAAGGCTCCCCTTGCTGACCAAGGGGAGCTGTCATGGCCGTCTCACGCAAGGCCATGACTGAGGGGATCAGAACTTTTCTCTTTCCGGGCACTCCCTGTGAATGCAAATTTGACAATCCCTCAGTCTCGCGCTTGCGAGGGACGCGCGAGCCAGCTCCCTTTACACAAGGGAGCCGTGGGTGCTCCCGCACCAGTGACGTTGTACGAAGGTTCTCTGATAACATGCGTGAAACGGAGATTCCTAAAGAAAGCGGGCGGCCAATGGCCGCCCCTACACGCTATTTCGGAGATTTTACAACATTTCATCACAGCAGATTCCACCAATTGCAGGCATGGGCAGCGCCGATCGCCTCCACCATTTTGGCCGCCCGGGCACAGGCGGCGGCAAACTCCGGCCACTGCGCCAAAGCCCCTGCCCACCGAGCCGCCGCCAGCTCCTGATCTACCGCCTCCGTGGGGGTGTGATCGGCAAAGCAGCCTCGGAAATGGGCCCATCTTTCCCAGTCCGTCTGCGCTTTTCTGAATTCCGCCTGGGCCTGCTCCGACTCTTCTGCCTGGGCGCAGAATGCCGCCCGGTGCAATTCCCCGGCAATCGGCCGGTGCACCGCATCCATGCCCCAGCTTACGGCAAGACTGACGCCCAGCAGCACTACCAGCAGACCCAGGCCAAACCAGCATCGCTTCATTTTATTTCCTTTCCCAGCCAGACCACCTGGCCGCTTTCGTCCACCGTCAGCAAAAAGGTATCCTGAATTCCGCAATTATGCTGGGAAAGCACCTTTTCCAGCCACTTTTCATCCTTTTTCGCCCGTTCCAGATTCTCCCGGGACAGATAGCCGTCCTCCACCACCGTCACAGGCAGATGCTGCCCGGTCGCCTGCACCCCCGCGTCCTTGGCGCTGGCGGGCTTTTCCTTGGGGTAGGGGAAGACGGACAAATCCCCGCTGGTTTCCAGAATGGCAAACTGCACCGTCCGAATGTCCAGCACGTCCTTGGCCCGGAGCTGACCGGTGAGCTCATCCAGGTTGATGCGGGCGCTTTTCAGATTCTCCTGCAAGATTTTCCCGTTGTCGATGAGAATCACCGGCTTGCCGCACAGGAGCTGCCGGAGCCGGACACTGCGCAGAATCAGCCCGGACAGCACCAGCTCCATGCCCAGCACCGTCAGAATGGGCACCAGTCCGGAATACAGGGGGATAGCTCCGTCCTGCATGGGAATGGCCGCCAGGTTCGCCACCAGCATGGTCACAACAAATTCCGCCGGCTCCATTTCCCCGATCTGCCGCTTGCCCATAAGCCGGACGGCGAAAATCAGCACCAGGTACAAAAACAATGTACGAAAATACGACAGGATCATTTTCTTCCCTCCTTCGGTTATTTTCCCCCTGGGTGACAGGGTTATTCACAAAGCGGAGGGGTTTTGTTTGTTACATTTCCCTAAAAATTTAGGGAAACCGACGATTTCCTGTCTATACACTTGCTTTCCGTGGCCTGAAAGCGTATAATGAAGGAACATCCAACACACAAAGGAGAAAGATTCTATGGCAAAGAAACCTGTTCTTGTGGTTCTGGCCGCCGGTATGGGCAGCCGCTACGGCGGATTGAAGCAGATCGACCCGGTCGGCAGTCAGGGCGAGGCCATTTTGGATTATTCCATTTATGATGCCCATCAGGCCGGCTTCGACACCGTTGTGATTATCATCAAGGAAGCCATCAAGAAGGACTTCCTGGAAACCGTCGGCAAGCGTCTGGAGAAGGCTCCCGTGGAGATTCGCTACGCCTACCAGGAGCTGACGGATCTGCCCGCCGGTTTTACCGTCCCCGAAGGCCGGGTCAAGCCCTGGGGCACCGCCCATGCGGTGTTCTGCGCCCGGGAGGCCATCGATGGCGCGCCCTTTGCGGTGGTCAATGCCGACGACTACTACGGCAAGGCCGCGTTCAAGGTGATCTACGACCAGCTGGCCGCCACCACCGATCCCCACGCCTACTGCATGGTGGGCTACGAGCTGGGCAAGACCGTCACCGAGAACGGCAGCGTGGCTCGTGGCATCTGCCAGGTGAATGCCAACGGCTACCTGGAGGAGGTCGTCGAGCGTACCCACATTGAGACCTATCCCGGCGGCATCCGCTATCTGGAGGATGGGATTTACACCGACGTATCCCCGGATACCATCGTATCCATGAATATGTGGGGCTTTATGCCCAGCTTCCTGGATGAGCTTGAGGGCCGGTTCTCCGCTTTCCTGAAGGAAGCTCTGAAGACCAATCCTCTCAAGTGTGAGTTCTTCCTGCCCCTGCCCATCACTCAGCTGATTCAGGAGAAGAAGGCCACCTTCCGGGTGCTGTCCTCTCCCGACCGTTGGTTCGGCGTGACCTACGCCGCTGATAAGCCCATGGTGGTGAACGCCCTGAAGGCCATGACTGACGCGGGCAAGTACCCCGACGGTCTGTGGAAGTAAGACGCTTTTGAAAATTGCAAAAAAGGCTTGCCGTCTGTTTCCGGACGGCAAGCCTTTTTGTATTTGTATGGGAATCACCGAAAGAGCAAGTAGGGGCGGCCATTGGCCGCCCATTTTCTTTGGAAATCTGCGTAAAAAGCGGGCGGCCAATGGCCGCCCCTACAGGAGAATCTACAGTTTATGCGTGTCTTTGCGAGGAGGCGACCGATGTCACTGGTATGGCCTTCCAGGGATTCCCACCGGTCACAATCCGTTTTCCCTTTGGCTCCCACTTTGGGGGAGCTGGCGGCGAAGCCGACTGAGAGGGTAAAATTCGCCCTCTCCGCCCCTTTCAGGGGCACCTCTCCCATAGGGAGAGGCAAGACCCTCATCTGTCTCCAGAGGGAAAGGCTTTCTTCCTTTAGGCCGCGTCGGCGTAGTCGATGAAACCGGACAGATCATTCACATATTCCGCCACGCCCTGGCCAATGAATTGCAGGGTGTCGGCGTCGAAGGTATTGTGCAGACCCACCTGCTCCAAGGCCTGCTGGTAGGGAATCTCCATGGGCAGGGCGGTCAGCCGCATATAGGTGCCTACCGCCTCCCGGTAGTCCTCCTGGGAAATACTCAGAATGTCCAGAGCGTTTACCGCCGAGGTGGCGTAGCTGATATAGTAGAAGGGATTTTCATAGGTGTGGGGAATCTCCACCCAGCTGTAAATCTCCTTGGCTCCGGGCTGAGTTTCCAGGCCGTACTCATTGTAAAGCCGGCAGGCAAGTTCGTTCAGCTCCTTCACGGTCAGCTTGTGATCCTTGGCGGCGGCGTAGGCCAGCTGTTGGAATTCATCCTGTAAGCACCCCTGGACAATGGAATCCAAAAGGTTATAAAGGATATTCAGCTTCTTCACGGCGGCGTTTTCCTCCCCGTAAATGGCATCGGCGCAGCTGAGGAACAGCACCTCCAAGCCCTGGGAGTGAATCTCGCTGGTATCCAGGCAGAAGCCCATATCCAGCGCCTGCTGCTTCCGGTGCATATCGGCGTTGTAGTGACCGAATTCGTGAACCAGGGTCTCCAGGTCACTGTCGTTGCCCGCCAAATCCATAAAAATGCCGGCGTCATTGTACTGGGGCAGGCTGATGGTAAAGCCGTCCCCCCGGCCGGTGTAATAGTCAATGGAATAAAGGCCTACCTGGGACATATGCCGGAAGGACAAGTCCAAATCCGCGTCAATGGTTCCGATATACTTGCCTACGATCTCCATGAGCTTTTCCGCGTCGATTTCACCCAGCACATCCGGGTTTTCGTAGTTTTGCACCAGCTCCCCGATTTGCTGATACACCGGCACGATGGATTCCTTCACCGCCGCGTGAAGGGCCCGGGCATCCTCCGGGGTGTAGTCCCGGCCGTAACCCTCATAGGCAAACTCCCGGCAGCTGTCGTAACCGCTGAGCTCCGCGGTTTGGTTGTACAGCGCGATCAGGTCAATCAGGATAGGAGCCAGCTGCTCATTTTCCTTTTTGCCCAGAGCCGTGGCCACCTCCCAGTACAGAGCCTCATCCTCGATTTCCTCCAGGGAGTCCATGGTATAGGTCTCCCCATCCAGGGTGACACTGATCTGGGCCAGGGTCAGCTCGTTGTATTGCTGAACCTTCTGCGAGACTTCCTTGGACAGACTGAGCAGGGCTTCATCGGTTTCGGTGTAGTCTTCCAGTTCCTCCACCAGGTCATCGTCACCGCCCAGAAGCTCCCGGATAAGGTCGGCATAGTCGCCCTCCAGCAGCTGCGCCAACGTCTGGGACAGGGCGTCCGAGGTTTGCGTGCTGATGTCCTCCAGGGTGGTCATATCCTCGGCGTAATCCGAGGTCAGATTCTCCATGTAGCGGATGTAGGCCAGGGCGTAGTCCGTGGTGATCCGGCAGGATTCGTCAAGCAGCTTCTGATAGCACTCGGTGATGGCCGTTTCGTTTCCAGGCTTCCGAGCCAACACTTCCAGCTCGTCTACAAGATCGTAAAAGTCCTGGATGTCGTATCTTTCATAAGGCATATCCCCAAGAGACAGGGCAGCGTGCCGGACACCGGCATCGTCATACCACCGATAGGCGGAAGTCTCCGTCTGGGGCTGGGTCGCGGCGGCGGTGGCTTTTGTCGGCACATCCGGAGTGTCCTCGCAGCCCGTCAGGCAGCCGAGAACCATGGACAGGATCAGCAGCAGCGTCAGAAAGCGTTTTTTCATAATTCCCCCTCTTTTCAAGATAGATTTTTCTTTTATTATACCAAAACAGGATAAAAATGCAAGAATATTTCGTCAGGAGCTTCCTGCCTAAATGGAAAACAAGTGCCCCCGGTTCTTTCGAGAGCCATAATAGAACTCGTAGGGGCCGATGCCCTCATCGGCCCAAAACAAGAGAAAGTGCTTTTTTCCTTCCCTCCATAAATATTTCAGTGCTGGTCCCTCCGGGGGCCAGCGCCGAAATATTCTGTGAGTCTTGGAATACAAGGATAGACTTGCAATTCACGGGACGATGAGGGCATCGTCCTCTACATGTTCTATGATGGTTCCGGGAAGAACCGTGGGATAAAATAACCCTATACCATTTCCTCCGGGTGGAAGACCTCATCGAATTGTTCCGCCGTCAGAAAGCCCAGCGCGACGCAGGCTTCTTTCAGGGTAATGTTCTCGGCAAAGGCCTTCTTCGCGGTTTTCGCCGCGTTTTCGTAGCCGATGTAGGGATTCAGGGCGGTGACCAGCATAAGAGAATTGCGCAGATTGGCGTTCATCTTCTCCTGATTGGCGGTGATGCCCGCCACACACCGCTCCCGGAAGGCGGCCATGGATTCCGCCAGAAGCCGGGCAGACTGGAGGAAATTGTAAATGAGCACCGGCATGAACACATTCAGCTGGAAGTTTCCCTGGCTTGCCGCCAGGGACACGGCGGTGTCGTTGCCCATGACCTGGACGGCTACCATGGTCGTCTGCTCGCACTGGGTGGGATTCACCTTGCCGGGCATAATGGAGGAACCGGGCTCGTTGGCGGGAATGGTGATTTCTCCCAGACCCAGCCGGGGGCCGGAGGCCAGCCAGCGGACATCGTTGGCGATCTTCATCAGATCGCAGGCCAGGGCTTTCAGTGCCCCGTGGGCGAAGACCAGCTCGTCCTTGGAGGTCAGGGCGTGGAATTTGTTGGGGGCGGTGCGGAAGGGCTTGCCGGTGAGGATGGTCAGCGCCTCAGCGGCAGCCTGGTCGAAGCCCGCCGGGGCATTCAGGCCGGTACCCACAGCTGTTCCGCCCAGCGCCAGTTCATGGAGCGGCGGCAGCGCCCGCTTCAGAAGCTCCCGATCCTGCTCCAAGCTGGCCCGCCAACCGGAAATCTCCTGGGAGAAGGAAATGGGGGTGGCGTCCTGCAAATGGGTGCGGCCGCACTTGATGATTCCTCGGTTTTCCGCCTCCAACCGCTCGAACTCCCCAATGAGCCGCTCCAGGGCAGGAATCACCTGATCCTCAATGGCCAGCACCGCGGCAATGTGCATGGCGGTGGGGAAGGTATCGTTGGAGGACTGGGACATATTCACGTCGTCGTTGGGGTGCAGCAGATTTTTTCCCAGATGGACGTTTCCCATGTGGGCGATGACCTCATTGGCGTTCATATTGGACTGGGTGCCGGAGCCGGTCTGCCAGACAACCAATGGGAACTGGTCGTAGCAGTGCCCGGCGATGATCTCCTCGCAGGCCTTCGAAATGGCGGTAAGCTTCTCGTCCGTCATTTTCTCCGGACGGATGGCGGCGTTGGCCATGGCCGCCGCCTTTTTCAGATACCCGAAGGCCCGGATGATCTCCTTGGGCATGGTTTCCAGGCCTACGCCGATGGGGAAGTTCTCCACGCTGCGCTGGGTCTGAGCGCCCCAGAATTTGTCCGCGGGGACCCGAACCTCGCCCATGGAATCGTGTTCAATGCGGTATTCCATTGTTAGCCTCCTTGGTTTACATAATATGTGTAAGGATGGGCATGAGCACTGCGGTGAGCAGTCCGGCTACCACCAGGGAAAGACTGCTGGCTGCCCCGGTCAGCTGGCTCAGCTCGTTGGCCTTGGCTGTGCCGATGACGTGGGCGGCGGTGCCGAAGGCAACGCCCTGAGCCACCGGATCCTCAATTTTGAAGAGTTTACATAACACAGGACCCAGCATGTTGCCGCCGATGCCGGTGACGATAATCACCGCGGTGGTCACACCTGCCATGCCGCCGAACAGCTCGCTGAGGGACACGCCGATGGCGGTGGTCACCGACTTGGGAAGCAGGGACACAATCAGCTCCTGGTCAAATTCCAGCAGAAGACCCAGCACCAGGATGGTGCCCATGCAGGCCACGGAACCGGCAATCACACCTGCCAGAATCGCCTTCAGATTCCTGCGCAGCACCCGGAACTGCTCATACATGGGGATCGCCAGGCAAATGGTTGCCGGGGTCATCAGCCAGGACAGCCGCACCATTCCGGCGGTGTAGTTCCCCGGATTCATGCCGGTAGCCAGAAGAACCGCCACCACCAGAATCATGCCGATAAGCGTTGGGTTAAAAATGGGGTTTTTCCACTTTTCCTGTGCCATCCGTCCGATTTGAAAGGCCAGAAGTGTGAGAACCATGGGAAATAGATCAATGCTCTCCAGAAGCGTCATTGGGCTTTTCCTCCTTTCCCATCATCGCCTGGGTGGCGCGTCCCGCAATGCCGAAGGTCAGGACGGTGCTCAGCAGCGTCAGCGCCAGAATGGGGATCAGCGCGCCCCGGATGGCCTCCCAGTTGTCCAGAATCCCCACCGCCGGGGAGACGAAGAGGATGGGCAGAATGGAAATGAGGAAGCCGCCCGCGTCCTTTACCTGCTCCAGCTTGACCAGGCCGGTATTCAAAGCTCCGAACAGCAGCACCAGCCCGTAGACCGAGGCGGGAATGGGCAGGGGAACCAGCCGCTGCAACAGCTCCCCCGCCAGAGTAAATGCGAGAATTCTCAAAAATTGGGTCAGATATTTCATAGTTACCTCTACATAGAAAGGCTGCTAAGGGTATCCCGGCAGGGGACACCCTTAACAGCAGTTTTCCTTAGGAAACTCTGAATAAATCGTCTTCGGCTGGACAGCGGATCTTTTGCCCCCAGTCTGCGGTTTGAAAAACGGGAAATACATACAGTATTCCTCCGTTTTTCAAACCTTGCCTGAGAACAAAATCTCTCGCTGCCAGCTCTTGCCGATTTAATCAGAGCTTCCCTTATTTATTTTTCAGCAAATCCCGGATTTCCATAAGCAGCTTTTCCTGGGCGGTAGGCTGGGGAGGGGCGGCAGGGGCCGCAGGCTCCTTCTTTTTGCCAACCTCGGAGAGCTTGTTCAGCCCCTTGACCAGGAAGAACACCACCAGCGCCAGAATCAGGAAGTTGATGACGGCGGAGATAAAGTTGCCGTAGTTCAGGGTGTTCTCGATGACCCGGCCGTTTTCGTCCAGGGTCTCGGCGAAGAGCCGGGGGAGCGTCAGCTTCATCTCGGAAAAGTCCACGCCGCCGATGAAGATGGAAACGATGGGCATAATGATGTCATCCGTCAGGCTCTTGGTGATGCCGGAGAAGGCCGCGCCGATGATGGTGCCAACTGCCAGGGCCATGGCGTTGCCCTTAACGGCAAAGGCTACAAATTCATCCCACCACTTGGGCTTATTTCCCTTGTCCATTTCCGTTTCTCCCTTTCGGCTTGGAATTTCCCGGCGGCGCGCCGCCGGGATGGCTGCTTACTTCTTCTCGATGATCTCCATGCCGCCCAGATACTTACGCAGGGCCTCGGGAATGACGACGGAGCCGTCGGCTCTCTGGTTCTGCTCCACGAGAGCCGGGAAGATACGGGAGGTGGCCAGGCCGGAGCCGTTCAGGGTGTGGACGAACTCGGGCTTGCCGGTGGCCTCCCGACGGAAGCGGATATTGCCCCGGCGAGCCTGGTAATCCCGGGCGTTGGACACGGAGGAAACCTCCTTGTAGCCGTCCATGGAGGGGATCAGGATTTCAATATCATAGGTTCTGGCCATGGAGGCGGAGCAGTCGCCGGCAGCCAGCTTCACGGTGCGGAAGTGCAGACCCAGTCCTGCCACCAGCTTCTCGGCCTTGGTGACCAGCTCCTCAAAGGCCGCGTCGGAATCCTCAGGACGGGTGAACTGGAACATCTCCACCTTGTTGAACTGGTGTCCCCGCACCATGCCCCGCTCGTCGGCACGGTGAGAACCGGCCTCCCGGCGGAAGCAGGGGGTGTAGGCAAAGAGCTTCCGGGGCAGATCGGATTCATTCAGAATCTCATCCCGGTAGATGGAGCACAGAGCGGCCTCGGCGGTAGGCAGCATGTAGTGCACCCGGTCATCGGTGGGGTTGGCGATCTTGTAGACCTCGTCGGCAAACTTGGGGAACTGACCGGCAGTCTCGCCGCAGGCATACTCCAGCATGTGAGGAGGCAGGATGAACTCATAGCCGTCGGCAATGTGGGTGTCGATGAAGTAGTTCAGCAGTGCCCACTCCAGCCGGGCGCCCATGCCGGTGTACATCCAGTTGCCGGAGCCTGCCAGCTTCACGCCCCGCTCGTAGTCGATGAGACCCAGGTTCTGGCAAAGGTCAACGTGGTGCTTGGGTTCAAAGTCAAAGGCGTGCTTAGGGCCAATATAGCGCAGGGGCTGGTTGTTCTCCTTGCCGCCGGGAAGCAGATCCGGGTCGGGCAGGTTGGGCAGGCTCAGCATGGCGGTGCGGTACTCGGCGTTCAGGGTCTTCAGCTTCTCCGCGTCGTCGGCGATTTCCTTGTCCAGGCGAATGGACTCGGCCTTGTTGGCCTCAATGGCTGCGTCCAGAGCGGAGGTGTCCTCGCCCTTCTTCTCCATACCCTTCTTCTGGCCGAAGAGCTTGCCGTTTTCCTTGGCCAGCTTGTTCTTCTGGGCGGTGGCCGTCTCGGTAGCCGTCTTCAGGCCACGGACTTCCACGTCCAGTTCCAGAATCCGGTCGACGGTGGCATCGCAGTCCACTTCCTTTGCCTTCAGTCCGGCCTTCACGGCATCGGGATTTTCCTTGATACGCTTGATGTCTAACATTGTAAATAACCTCTCTTAAAGAAATTAGGATATATAAATATAGTTTATTTTTTATAGTTTATTTTTCCAGCTTCATCAGGGCGTCCAGCAGCTTCTGCAGGTCCTCTTCGCCGTAAAATTCCAGCTCAAAGCGACCTTTTTTCTTGCCGTTGACGATTTTCACGCCCCGGCCTAAGCGCTTGCTCAGACTCTTTTCGCACTCTGCCACATAGTCCACGGCAAACACCGCTTTCTTTTCCGGCGCCGGGGGCTTGCCCATATTCTTGCAAAGGGTCTCCGCCTGACGGACGGACAGGGACAGAGCGATGATCTTCTTCGCCGCCTCCTGCTGCTGCTTTTCGGTTTTCAGGCTCAGAATGGCCCGGGCGTGTCCGGCAGACAGGCTTCCGGCCTTCAGCAGCTCCAGCACCTCCGGGCACAGACCCAGAAGTCTGAGAGAATTGGCGACCGCCGGACGGGATTTTCCCACCCGGGCGGCGGTTTCCTCCTGGGTCAGGCCGTATTCCTCGATTAAGGACTGATAACCCAGGGCTTCTTCCACCGGGTTCAAGTCCTGCCGCTGCAAATTTTCAATCAGCGCCAACTCCATGGCCTTCTTGTCGTCGGCCTCCACCACGATCACCGGCACGTCGCTCAGGTTTGCCAGCCGGGCAGCCCGCCAGCGCCGTTCTCCCGCGATGATCTGATAGTAGCCGTTGGGCATTTCCCGAACCGTCAGGGGTTGGACAATGCCGTGGACGGCAATGGACTCGGACAGGGCTTCCAGCTCCTCCTCGTCAAAATCATGCCGGGGCTGATCGGGATTTGGCTCCACCTTATAAATGGGCAGCAGCCGATAGGCGCTGTCGCTGACCGGTTCCTCGCTGAAGTCCCCCAGCAGCGCCCCCAGACCCTTGCCAAGGCCTTTGTTGCTTGCCATCACGTCACCTCTTCCTTATAATTTTCCTTTGACTTCCTCTGCCATGGCCCGATAGGCGTTGGCTCCCCGGCTGGTGCGGTCGTAGGCCGTCACCGGGATGCCATGGCTGGGCGCCTCCGCCAGGCGGATATTCCGGGGAATCACCGTGGCAAAGACCTTGCCGGGGAAGTGCTTGCGCACCTCCTGGGCTACCTGGGTGGAGAAGTTGGTGCGGCCATCGAACATGGTCAGCGCCACGCCGAAAATCTCCAACCGGGGATTCATCCGTTTTTTTACCATCCGTAGGGTGCTCATCAGATCACTGAGGCCTTCCAGCGCAAAATACTCGCACTGCACCGGCACCAGGATTCCGTCCGCCGCGCACAGGCCGTTCAGGGTCAGCAGCTCCAGGGAAGGGGGGCAGTCGATGAAAATCAGGTCGTAGTCCTCCTTCGCCCGGAACAGTGCCTTTTCCAGCACCCGCTCCCGATGGGTTTCCCCGATCAGTTCCACGGTGGCACCTGCCAGATCCGCGGAGGAGGGGAGTACGTCGCCGTAGTCCGTGTGGATGATGGCGTCTTTCAGCGGGGTTTCGTTGATGGTCACGTCATAGGCTGAGTATTTGATTTTCCGCTTGTCCACCCCCATGCCGGAGGTGGCGTTGGCCTGAGGGTCGAAGTCGCACAGCAGCACCCGCACCCCCATCTCATGAAGGGCCGCCGTCAGATTCACCGCCGTGGTGGTTTTCCCCACGCCGCCCTTCTGATTGACAACCGCAATGATTTTGCCCATCTTTCTCTCCTTGCTTTTCCTTGTTTCACGTGAAACAGTTTTGATTTCCGATTTTGGATGTTTCACGTGAAACAATCACTTTGGCTCCGACACCGGAATGGTAGGCACAGTGCCCGGCTTGATGGTCACATAGTTCTTGCCGATCTGTCCCCGTTCGTCCTGCATTTGCAAAACCAGCGGCACGCACAAACACACCACCACGATCAAAGCCGCCAGGAACAGGCAGGCGTAAAGCCGAACCCGCTTGCGCAGAATCTTCACCTGCTCCTCCGGTGTAATCCGGCGCTTGGAGGTCTTCTTCTGGGGAGTCTGCCTGCGGGGCAGAATCTGCACGGCAACGCCGGGGTCAATGGGGTATTTTGCCATTTCCTTCTGGCATTCCAGGCAGAAGGCCTGATCGTCATTGGTTTCCTTGCCGCATTTCAGGCAGTACACAGCCCACACCTCCCATTGTGATATGAAGTATTGTACAACAGTTTTTCCGTTTCGTAAAGAGGGTAAAGCAGAAAATAAAGGCCAAAAAACAGGAAAAACCGGTGGGCAGCGCCCACCGGTCGGGTGTATTATCGTACAAATTCCGTACTCAGCGTACAGCTCCATTCCTCGCCGGGAGCCAGGATGGCGGCAGCGGGCTTTTTCTCCCACTGGGTGCTGCCGTTTTCCGCCGAAGGCAGGCTGTGCCAAGGCTCAATGCAGACAAACTGGGGCTGGCCGGGTTTGCTCCAGATCAGGGTATAGGGGAAATCCGCAATGTCGCAGACCACCGCCCGTCCCGTGTCCTTCTCGTAAATGCCGATGGTCTGGGAGCGAAGATTTACCATGCAGTGAGAGTCGTTGGCGAAAAGCTTCTCGTCAATGGGAATCTCCCGGATGTTGCTGCCCAGATAATAAAGGTTGCCATGGAGCAGGCCGTAGGGCCGGCAGTTGACGCACAGGGGAGACTCCGGCTCGGAAAAGCGAATCTCATAGTCAGCGAAGGTATGACTGTCGTCAAAGGGAATGGCAAAAGCCGGATGATAGCCGATGCCGAAGGGCAGATTGCTCTCGTCCAGGTTTTCCACGGTCAGGGTATGATGGAGGGTGCTGCCCTCCAGCGTGAAGGTGGAAACCAGCCGGAAATCGTAGGGAAAGACCTTCATGGTCTTTTCGTTGGCGCACAGCTCCAGCACCAGGGTATCCACGCTCTGATCCACAAAGCTGTGCTCCAGCAGCCGGGCAAAGCCGTGCTGGGCGGATTTGTATTTGGAGCCCTTGGCCTCGATAACGCCGTCCGTCACCTTGCCGCAGTGGGGGAAGAGAACCGGCGCGTGATAGCCCCAGACGTTCTTGTCCGCCTGCCACATGTGCTCCACGCCGTCACATTTGCGGATGACGCTTTTGACCTGGGCTCCGAAGGTGGTGACCGTCACCTTCAGGTAGTCATTTTCCAGAAAATACTCCATAGAAACCTCCCATTATCAGGCACAAGTGCCCGTCTATTTATGCCAGGAACGCGAAGTAAGCAAGAACCACGATGCCAAGAACAATCCGGTAAACACCGAAAGCGGAGAAGGAATGGCTGCGCACATACTGCATGAGCCCCCGAATGACCAGCAGGCTCACCAGGAAGGACACCACACAGCCGACCACAAGAACGCCGATCTCCGTACCGGTGGCGCTGACGCCGGAAAGCAGGAACTTCAGTCCCTTGATGGCGGAAGCGCCCAGCATGGTGGGAATGGCCATGAAGAAGGAGAATTCCGCACCCGCCGGACGGCCAATGCCAATGATGATAGCGCCCAGGATGGTGGAGCCGGAGCGGGAAGTACCGGGCACCAGGCTCAGGCACTGGAACAGGCCGATAATCAGAGCCGTCTTGTAAGTAATGTCGTACACATCGTTGACGGTGGTAAGTTTCAGATGTGCCGTGCCGTCCTTGCCCCGCTCGAAACGGCCGTGCTGGTTCCGGGCCTCAACTACAATAAAGGCAATGCCGTAGACAATCAGTGCAATGGAAACCACGATGCCGTTGTGCAGGTGGGCATCCATCCAATCGTCAAACAGAACGCCCACAATGCCCGAGGGAATGATGGACACCACCACCTTGAACCACAGCTGCCAGGTCTGCTTTTTCTCTTCCTGAGACTTGCTGGGAGAGAAGGGATTCAGCTTGTGGAAGAACAGGACGATCACCGCCAGAATCGCTCCCAGCTGAATCACCACGTCAAACATGCTCTTGAATTCCTCGGACATATTCAGGGTGATGAACTCGTCCAGAAGAATCAGGTGGCCGGTGGAGGAAATGGGCAGCCATTCCGTCACGCCCTCCACGATGCCAAAGAGAACCGCTTTCAATAACTCAATCATAGGAAATCCTCATTTCAAACAAATATTATCTGTCAGCCCTATCATACCGCCATCTGAGCGGAAATGCAACAACTATTTCTTGTTCACAAATTTGGGTTGTATTCTTTACAAACTGTTCACGTTTCGACGGCGTAAATCGCTATAATAATAGAAAAAGGAAACAATAGGAGGAAGAGAACATGGCTATATCGGTTTTGATCGCGGAAGACGACCGGAATATTGCGGAGCTTCTGCAAATGTATCTGGAAAAGGAAGGCTACGCCGTAACCGTAGCCAACGACGGCGGCCAGGGACTGGCCAAATTCCGGGCCATCAAGCCCGACCTGGTGCTGCTGGATGTGATGATGCCGGTGATGGACGGCTGGAGCGTCTGCAAGGCCATCCGGGCGGAATCCCAGGTGCCCATCATCATGCTCACCGCCAAGGGGGAAACCGACGACAAGGTCAGTGGCCTGAAAGCCGGTGCCGACGACTATATTACCAAGCCCTTCGAAATGAAGGAGGTGCTGGCTCGGATTGAGGCGGTGCTCCGCCGGACAGCCGGGGTGACTACCGAGAAAAAGGCTCGCCGACTGGTATTCGACAAGCTGATTATCGATATGGATGCCTTCGAGCTGATCGTGGACGGCAAGAAAATCGACACGCCCCCCAAGGAGATGGAGCTGCTGTACTACCTGGCCTCCTCGCCCAACCGGGTCTATACCCGCAACCAGCTGCTGGACGAGGTCTGGGGCTTTGACTATTTCGGCGACAGCCGGACGGTGGACGTCCACGTCAAGCGGCTTCGTGAGAAGCTGGAGAATGTCCACGCCAACTGGAGCCTGAAAACCGTCTGGGGCGTAGGCTATAAGTTCGAGGTGCTACAGCAGTAAAGATACCTTGACTTTGCGGCGGTCTGTGGTATAATAAACATGAAAAGAGCATTGCCGATAAGCGGCCTGCTCAAAGTTAACTTGTTCTAGGGAACCCTAGAAGCCGTCACTTGGCAGAGTGGCGGCTTCTGCTCTTTACAGTGATCGTAATGGTAAATTTACCAAGATGTACAGTCAAAGTAATCGGCACAACGCTCACCTCCTTCGCAGGAGTGTAGCAAACCGCCTATCCGTATTATGGCAATGCTCTTTCCGGCCCCGAATGGGGTTAGGTTCATTCTAACAGGGAATACACATTTTGTCAATTTCCGCAAGTGAAAAACCACGGCTTACCTTGACTTTTCACCAGGTCGTGGTATAATAAACATGAAAAGAGCATTGCCGATAAGCGGTTGGCTCAGTTAATAGTTTGCAAGACTAGCTTAGAAACCGTCACTTGGCCGAGTGGCGGTTTCTGCGTTTTACGGTGATCGTAATGGTATAGCTACCAATATGTAAGGTCAGCGTAATCGGCACGGCTTTCACCTCCTTTCGGAGATGTAGCCAACCGCCTATCCGTATTATGGCAATGCTCTTTCCGGCCCCAAATGGGGTTGGGTTTATTCTAACAAGAAATACACATTTTGTCAATTTTGCGAAGGAGGACTGCGCGATGAATCCCCTGTATCCACTGACCCACCGGCTGGTTTTTTCCACCTTCTCTTCCGAAGAGCTGAAGAAGAAAACGGAAATTCTGGAAAATGCCGGCATCAAGCCCCTGGTCAAGTCCCACAACGCCAACCCCCAGACCGGAACCCTTGGCCAGCTGCCGGAGTACCAGATTTCCTACGACCTGTACGTTCCCAATTCGGATTTTGAGGAAGCCACCCACCTGCTCGGTTAAGTCATACTCCGCCCGCCGTCCCTCCGGACAGCGGGCGGTTTTTCCAAAATTGTAAACTTTCTTTTGCTTTGGTTGAAATGCCCGGCGAATATGCTATAATAAAATCATAAATTTTCAGGAAATAAAGAGGTACAACCGGAATGAAAAGCTCCTTCAGCCGCAGTTTTTCCATGGTGGCAACCACCCTTCTGCTGGCACTGACCATTCTGGGCGCGTCCTTCCAGTATCAGGTAAACAGCTTTCTGGAGGATACCACCGTATCCCAGCTTCACCAGGATGCCCAGGTGGTGGCAAACCTGGCCAGCGCCTATGGAATGGACAACAATCTGACAAGCCGGGAGCTGATGCTCAACCTGGACATCGTCTCCCAGATCACCCAGGCGGATGTGGTCATCTGCAACAATCAGGGCTATATCATCCTGTGCTCCGGCAATCTCACCGGCTGCGACCACGACGGCTGGCAGCTGAATCAGGAATATCTGGACAAGGTTTACGAAAACAACGGCTACAGTGCTACCGGCACTATCCGCAACCTCTACTCCGAGGAGCGGTATGTGGTCTCCGCTCCAATTGTCAGCGGGGAGGAGCACCTGGGCATCGTCATGGTCTCCACCCCCACCGCGGGAACCCGGGTAGTTCTGGACAAAATCGGCAATATTTTCACCACCGCCGCCGTCTTTGTGGTTCTGGTGGCCGTGTTGGGCGTTACCGCCTTTGCCCGGCGGGAAAGTAAGCCATTGAAGGAGCTTGCCAACGCCGCCACCGCCTTCGGCCACGGAGAGCTGGATGCCCGGGTCAAAATCGACGAGGATTCCAGCGAGGAAATGGAGGAGCTGGCTCTGGCCTTCAACAACATGGCCTCTTCTCTGCAAAAGAGCGAATATCAGCGTCAGGAATTCGTTGCCAACGTATCTCACGAGCTGAAGACCCCCATGACCACCATTTCCGGCTATGTGGACGGGATTCTGGACGGCACCATCCCGCCGGAGCATCAGGAGCATTACCTGCACATCGTCTCCGATGAGACCAAGCGTCTGAGCCGGTTGGTTCGCAGTATGCTGGATATCTCCCAGCTGCAAAAGGAGCAGGGAATTCCGGAGGACAAAAAGATTCACTTTGATCTGGAGGAATGCGCCGGTCAGGTGCTCATCACCTTCGAAAAGAAAATCAACGACAAGAAGCTAAACGTGGACGTGAACTTCCCGGAGCACCCGGTCTACACCATGGCAAATCAGGACTACATCACCCAGGTCATCTACAATCTGCTGGACAACGCCGTCAAGTTCTGCCCGGAAGGGGGCACCCTGGGGCTGACCATCCGGGAGGGCGGCAGCAAGGCCTACGTCTCCGTGTCCAACGACGGCCAGACCATCCCCCCGGAGGAGCTGCCCCTGGTCTTCGACCGGTTCCATAAGCTGGACAAATCCCGCTCCCAGAACCGGGACGGCTGGGGTCTGGGTCTTTACATTGTGAAAACCATCGTCTGCGCCCACGGGGAGAACATCTCCGTCACCTCCAAAAACGGGAAAACCGAATTTACCTTTACCATGCCCCTTGTGAACTGAGGTAACCTATGAACGAACGCAATCGAAACTATCCCGAATGGGACGACAATACCTATTATACCGGCCCCACCGAGCCGCCGAAAAACCGGGGTGCCCTGGTGGCACTGCTTCTGATTTTCATCATCTTCCTGTGCGGCATCGTCACCGTGCTGGGGGTGCTGAACATCCGGCTGTTCCAGAAGCTGAACCGAGAGGAGCCTTCCCAGGAGCTGGCCATTTCCTTCACCACCGAGGAAACTACCTCCGAGACCCAGGCACCGGAAGCCACCGCCGAAGACCGGGAAGCAAAGCCGGCCGTCCATGCCGGCTGCACCATGGATTTGCAGGCAGCCCCCAAGGGCGTGGACACCATTCCCGAGGGCGGCGGCCTGTCCCTGCAAGAGATTTACGCCAAAAACATCCCCTCGGTGGTCTCCATTTCCTGCGTGGGCAGCCGGAGCACTTCCTCCGGCACCGGCGTGGCGATCTCGTCCGACGGATATCTCGTGACCAACTATCACGTCATCAGCGATGCCAAGGAGATCACCGTGCTGCTCACCGATGACCGGACCTTCACCGCCCAATCCGTAGGCTATGACGCGGTATCCGATCTGGCGGTGCTGCACATCAATGCCCAGGATCTGACCCCCGCCCGGTTCGGCAATTCCGACAGCCTGCGGGTAGGGGACACGGTGGTTGCCATCGGCGATCCTCTGGGGGTGGAATTCCGGGGCACCTATACCAACGGCATCGTCTCCGCCATCAACCGGGATGTGGAGGTCAACGGCCGCACCATGACCCTGATTCAGACCAACGCCGCCCTGAACTCCGGCAATTCCGGCGGGCCGCTCATCAACTGCTACGGTCAGGTCATCGGCATCAACACCGTCAAAATCGGCGCTTTCGCCGACACTGCCGGTGTGGAGGGGCTGGGCTTTGCCATTCCCAGCACCCAGGTGAAGGAAATCGTGGATCAGATCATCGCCCAGGGCTATGTGTCCGGACGGCCCACCCTGGGCATCTCCGGCGAGGCTCTGTCCAAATTCTATCAGCACTACTACCGGATGCCTGCGGGATTGTACATTACCCAGGTGGACGCAAGCAGCGACGCAGCCCAGAAGGGCGTTCAGGTGGGCGATATGCTTCTGTACCTGGGAGACACCCGGATCACCGGCCTGGACGATCTGAAAGCCGCCATTTACGACTGCGAGGTAGGCCAGCAAATGGAGGCCATTCTCTATCGCCGGGGCCAGCAGTACCGGCTGACGCTGACTCTTCAGGAGGATATTCCCAATCAGAACTAACCCGTTCCCGTCCCAAATTGGGACGGGAACGCCGCCTTTCCTTTAACCTATTTCTAACTAGGAAGCCGATAATCCCCACCCATAACAACCAGAAACATTCCGAGCGGTTCCGGCGGTGCGGCCGGGGGGTACTTAGGGGGGCGGCTTTTCGGCAGCGCCCCCTAAGCCGGCTTCTTATCAATGTTCTTGCCGGGACAAGAACATTGCCCCCGGAGGGACCAGAGCCGAATGTTTCTATGCGTCTGAAAGCAAATGTAAAAGCCAGTATTTAACGGTTTTTCACAATTCGCATAAAAAGCAAACTATTCCAACAGATTGCGAGGTCATTTTTCATGGAACCCATTTATCAGACAAATTTTCAAATCACCGAGCGGGATGTGGACTGCCACGGGCGGCTGCTGCCCTCCCGGATTCTCTCCTACGCCCAGGAGGTAGCCGGGATGCACAGCACCGAGCTCACCGTCGGCTATGACGTTCTGGCCCGGCAGCGGATGTTCTGGGCCGTCACCCGGCACAAGGTGCAGGTGACCCGGCTTCCCCGGCTGGGAGAGACCATCCATGTGGAAACCTGGCCCATGCCGCCTACCCGGGTGGCCTTCCCCCGTTCCATGGTTGCCTACGACGAGGCAGGCCGGGAGGTTTTCCGTTCCATCAGCCTTTGGGTGCTGATGGATCTGGACACCCGGAACATGATCCTTCCGGGAAAAAGCGGCATTGCCCTGGCCGGCACCCTCCGGGGCAACGAGCTGACGGTACCCACGGGTCTGCCTGCCAAGCTGCTGAAAAACAGCCGGAACCGCCAGGTGTGCTTCACCGACCTGGATCGGAACGGGCACATGAACAACTGCCGGTACTTAGACTGGATCTGCGACCTGATTCCCAGCACCTACCACACCGCCCACGAAATCCGGGAATTCACCGTCTGCTATCTCAGCGAGGCCAGGGAGGGCCAGCAGCTGGAGCTTCGGTGGGATTATCCCGAGGAGCGGTGTCTGTACATGGATGCCCACCGGCAGGACGGCAGTGAGAATACCCGGGTGTTCTCCGCCAGACTGCTCTTCGACTAAACGTGTTATGTAAACTTTTGGAACTCCACAGCTTTTGATAAGGCTGTGGAGTTTTTTCGGTACCACCAGGGAAGACCCTTCCAATTTCAGGGGTTTTCCGGAAAAGCCTGTGGAGAAACCTGTGGAGAATGTGGATAACTCATGTGGAAAAAGAGAGGAAACAATTATGGATAGTCGTTATGTAAACTCTTTTCGACAATTTTTGCCGGTTTCGTAGAAATCAAGGTGCGTCTCCACGGGGCAGAAAAACCCCCGGTCTGATTTTCAGACCGGGGGCGTGGATTTACATGCGCATCAAATCCGCGATGGCTGCGCCATACACGGCAACCAGCACAACGGTCAGCACAAGGATCACCAGCGTGAGGATAAACTGGGCAATGGCCCAATTCTTCCGGGAACGTTTCTCCGGGGAGCTGCTTACTGCCCAGACGATCAGGCAGATAAAGCCCACCAGGGGAATTGCCGTCAGAATCAGGGTGAGCACCCAGTCGCCAACGGACATATCCGTGGTTTTCCGGGCATAGGGCGGTACATAATCGGGGTCAATGATCGGATTTTCCATGGTAATTCCCTCCTGCATATTTAGGGAAACTCTGAATAAATCGTCGGCGGCTGGACAGCGGATCTTTTGCCCCCAGTCTGCGGTTTGAAAAACGGGAAATATAGCGCAGCCGTTGCCAGCGTAAGCTGGCTTACGGATGCGGCATACCCCTTGCGGGTACACAAAGTATTCCTCCATTTTCCAAACCTTGCCTGAGAACAAAATCTCTCGCTCCCAGCTCTTGCCGATTTCATCAGAGCTTCCCTATCGATTCCGGAGGAAAGATTTATGAAACGGAAAGCAATTTTGGCATTTGTCCTGTGCCTGGCTCTGGCAGGCTGCGGCACAAAGCAGGATGCGGTTTATGTTCAGTCTGTGGAAAGACTGGCCTCTGCCGGGGGCATTGCCCCGGGAGACCGGTTCCTGGGGCTGGTGGTGTCTGAGCACACCGCCGAGATCACCCGGGATTCGGAAAAGACCATCCAGGAGCTGATGGTCAAGGAGGGTGACGACGTAAAGAAGGGTCAGGCTCTTTTCAGCTACGACACCGAGGAGCTTCAGCTGAGCCTGGACAAGAAAAATCTGGAGGCTGCCCAGCTGCAAAGCACCATTGAAAGCAGCCAGGAGAAAATCAAAACCCTGGAGCGGGAGCGGCAGAGCGTCACCGGCACCGCCCGGCTTCAGTACACCGTGGAGATTCAGTCTGCCCAGGTGGATATGAAGGAAGCAGAGCTGAAGCTGAAAACCAAGCAGGACGAGGTGAAGAAGGCGGAGGAGCTGCTGAACAACTCCACCGTGACCTCCCCCATCACCGGTCGGGTGCAGAAGATCAACGAGAGCGCCACCACCGATGACAGCGGCAAGCCCGCGGCCTATATCGTCATCCAGCAGTCCGGCTCCTACCGGGTCAAGGGCGTGCTGGGAGAATTGCAGCGGGGCAGCCTCCGGGAGGGCGACCGGGTGAAGATGACCCCCCGTACCGGGGGCGATGGCTCCTGGACGGGCAAGATAACCCTGGTAGACTACGAAAATCCCTCCCAGGGCAGCGATACCGACCGGTACATGGGCACCTCTTCCGATGAGATGACCAGTGCCAGCAAGTATCCTTTCTATGTTTCCCTGGATTCCACCGACGGCCTGCTGCTGGGTCAGCATCTGTATATCGAGCGGAACACCGATGACGATACCCCCGGGGTGGGGGTCAGCGGCGCGTTCCTGTGCTATAACGAGGACGGCTCCGCCTATGTCTGGGCAGAGAAGAACGGGAAGCTGGAAAAGCGGGCAGTTACTCTGGGAACCTACAATCCGGATACGGATGTGCAGAAGATCACCGAGGGTCTGAGCTACGACGACTACATCGCCTACCCGGATCCCGACCTGTGCAAGCCCGGCGCGCCGACCACCCATGACATGCCGGTGGAGGACACAGATTCCGGCATGGACGGCGGTATGGATTCCGGCATGAATTCCGGCATGGACAGCGGTATGGATTCCGGCATGGACGGCGGCATGGATTCCGATATGGACTCCGGTATGGATTCGGCGGATACGCCGGCAACGGAAGGCCTGGAAGGCGGTGGAGCCTGATGGCAATTCTGGAACTGACGGACATCTGCAAGGACTACCAGCAGGGCAAGGAGCCTGTGCGGGTGCTGAAAAACATCAATATGACCGTGGAAAAGGGTGACTACCTGGCCATTATGGGCCCTTCCGGCTCCGGCAAGACCACCCTGATGAACATCATCGGCTGCCTTGACGTGCCCACCTCCGGCAGCTATACCCTGGAAGGCCGGGCACTGAAGGATTTGTCCGACGACGAACTGGCGGAGGTGCGCAACAAGCATATCGGCTTTGTGTTCCAGCGGTTCTATCTGCTGCCCAAAATGGATGCCCTGGACAATGTGGCACTGCCCCTGCTGTACGCGGACGTGCCCCTGAAGGAGCGGCGGGAGCGGGCGGAGGAAGCCCTGAAGGCCGTAGGCCTGGGAGAGCGGATCCATTTCCTGCCCAACCAGCTGTCCGGCGGCCAGTGCCAGCGGGTGGCCATTGCCCGGGCCATTGTGGGAAAGCCCCAGCTGCTGCTGGCGGATGAGCCCACCGGCGCTCTGGACACCAAGGCGGGCAATCAGATTATGGAGATTTTCCGCCGCCTCAGCGATGAGGGCATGACCATCATTATGATTACCCACGAGCCGTCCATTGCCGCCTGCGCGGACAAGACCTATCGGATTCTGGACGGCGAGCTGCATACCCGGGAGGAACCCCATGAAGAAGATTAACTGGAAAGAAATCCAGATTTGGAAGAAAATCCCCAAGTGGAAAGGCATTCCCAAGGGGAAGGGCAAGAAGGTTCTGGTCTGCGCCGGAGCCGGCATTGCCGCCGTGGCCATTGTGGCGGGGATTGTGCTGGGCACTCGCGGAAACGGGAAGACGGTGGACGTGTACCCCTTCGCCATGGTGGGCATGACGGAATACTGGGGCGATAACCAGGAGAGCTACGGCCCTGTGACCACGGACAAGATTCAGACCGTGTTTTTAAGCGACACCCAGATCATCACCGGCATCCCGGTGGAGGTGGGCGCCCATGTGAAAAAGGGCGATGTGCTGATGACCTACGACACCACCCTGTCCGAGCTGGAACTGGAGCGCAAGCGACTGGATGTGGAGAAGGCCAAGCTTCAGGTCACCGAGGCCGAGGAGGAGCTGCGCCGGATCAATCAGCTGAAGCCTTCCAGCGGCGGTGGCGGCGGTGGAAGCGCACCGGACTATGGCGACCAGCTGGATGAAAGCAAATACAAGGTCGTTACGGATTCCTCCTTTGACGGCAGTGAACCGAAAAAAGCACTGGTTTGCTGGATTGCCTCGGACATTCCGGTGAACAACTCCGTGCTTCAGGCTCTTTATTACCAGGCTCTGAACAATCAGGAGTTGATGAACACCCTTTCCCGGACAAAATCCAGCGCTTCGGAAATGCCGGACACGACGACTCCCTCGGAAGACCCTGAGCCGTCTTCCGACCCCAGTGAGCCTTCCACCCCCAGTGAGCCTTCCGAGCCTACGACCCCTGCCACGGAAGCCCCCACGGAGCCGCCCAAGCAGCCCCTGGAGGAACCGGAACCATCGGAACCGGAGACTCCGGCTCCCGTCATTACCAGCCCCAATGTGAAAAACGGCGGTACCTTTACCGTGGATAAGGGCATGGCGGTTGACCTGACCTTTGTCAACAAGACCAAGCAGAAAACCGAGTGGAACGTCGTGGAGCCTGCCGCGGGAGAGCTGCTGGCCTACCGGGGCGAGCAGACCTGTGCCCTGTCCGGCCGGGTCAGCCAGACAGGAAAAACGGAGTATGTGCTGACGGCCACCGTGGGCGATAAGACGGATACCTTCCGCTTTACCCTGGAGGTGGTGGAGCCGTCCGCCCCCTCCAAGGTCATCAATGATTTCTATGTTGTCCTGAAAAAGACTGACGGCGACCGGGAGAAGGCTCCCACCAGTCTGTGGCAGGGCGTTCATGTCTATGTCTACAACGGCAACGACTACGGCTTCTCTCTGTTTGATGCCCCGGCGGAAAGCGAATTCTTCGGGGGCTCTGACGATGACGGCGGCTTCAGCTCCGACTTTGGCAGCGGCATGACCTCCGCGGAAATTGCCCAGATGCGCCGGGAGCAGACCAAGAAGGTGCGGGATCTCTACGAAGCAGCCCAGATGGCCGAGTCCGAATATAACCTCATGGAGCGGGAATTCAACGACGGCAACGTTCGGGCAGACCTGGACGGCGAGGTGGTTTCCGTGCTCACCGAGGACGAGGCCCGGCAGAACAAGCAGCCCATTATCAAGGTTTCCGGCGGCGGCGGCTTCTATGTGACAGGCAGCGTCAGCGAGCTGGAAAAGGACAATCTGAAAATCGGCCAGTCCGTCACCGTCAACGACTGGAATACCGGCAATATCTATGACGGTCAGGTGGTATCCATCGGCGACTTCCCTGTGGACGGCAACGGCTGGAACGGCATGGGAAATCCCAATGCCTCCTACTATCCCTTCCGGGTTTTCATCGATGGCAGCGCGGACTTGCAGGAGAATGGTTATGTCAGCGTAACCTATTCCGCCGCCCATGCGCAAAACGGCGTGTACCTGGAAAATCCCTATCTGAGAACCGACGATGGGGAGCCTTACGTCTACGTCCGGGGCGCCCACGGGAAGCTGGAAAAGCGGTATGTTACCACCGGCAAGTCCCTCTGGGGCAGCTATACGGAAATCCGCAGCGGCCTGACTGCCGACGACTATGTGGCCTTCCCCTACGGCAAGAACGTGAAGCCCGGAGCAGGCACCCAGGAGGGGGATCCCTCCACCCTGTACAATTTCTAAGGAGGCGGGTATATGCGGGAAAATATCGGACTTGCCTTCCAGGGTATCTGGGGGCACAAAATGCGTTCGGTGCTGACCATGCTGGGCATTATCATCGGCATTGCCTCTATCATTACCATCGTCTCCACCATTCAGGGCACCAACGAGCAGATTAAGGAAAACCTCATCGGCGCGGGCAACAACGTTGTCACCGTGGAGCCCTATCAGAACGGCCAGCAGCTGGATTTCAGCTGGAACTCCGTGCCCCAGGGTATCCGCCAGATTACCGAGGATACCCGGCAGGAGTTGGAGAAAATCAGCGGCGTGGAGAAGGTTTCTCTCTATTATAGCCGCAGCTACAGCCAGACCCTGTTCTACCAGAATACCCAGTTCAACGGCAAGCTCTACGGCATCGACGAGAACTTCCTCAGCGTTTACGGCTATCAGGTGAAATCCGGCCGGGGCTTTACCCAGGGGGACTTCGACAACTGCCGGAAGGTGGCGCTGGTGGATACCACCGCGGCCACCAGCCTCTTCGGCGGCCTGGATCCGGTGGGGAAAAGCCTGGAAATCCAGAACGACGTGTATATCGTGACGGGGGTGGTGGCCCAGTCCAAGGAGTTTGCCCCGGTGATCAACTCCATGAAGGACTACCAGCTCTATGCCAATACCTCCGCCGGAAGCGTCTATGTGCCCAGCAGTGTGTGGCCCACGGTGTACCAGTTTGAGGAGCCTCAGAGTGTGGCCATCAAGGTGGAAAACACCGACGCCATGACCATGGCCGGCAAGGAGGCCGCGGATATTCTGACGGAAAAGCAGATTGTGAACACGGAAAGCAAGCTGGATTATCGGAGCCAGGATATGCTGGAACAGGCTCAGCAGCTGCAAAAAATGTCCCAGTCCACCAACAGCCAGCTGATCTGGATTGCCAGCATTTCCCTGCTTGTGGGCGGCATCGGCGTTATGAATATCATGCTGGTGTCCGTCACCGAGCGAACCAGCGAAATCGGCCTGAAGAAGGCCATCGGCGCCAAGAAAAAACGGATTCTGCTGCAATTTCTGACAGAGTCCGCAGTGCTGACCAGCCTGGGCGGCATCATCGGAGTCATCAGCGGCATTGTCTTAGCCCAGCTGATTTCCAAGATGATGCAGATTCCGGTGTCCATCAGTATTCCGGCCATCGGCGTGGCGGTGGTGTTCTCCACCCTCATCGGCGTGATTTTCGGCATGCTGCCGGCCTATCAGGCGGCGAACCTGAACCCCATCGAGGCACTGCGCCGGGAGTAAGGAGCGAAACATGGAAGAAAAATTCATTGCCGCCTGGGCTGCCGCCCGGGAAAAGGCGGCGGCGCTGGGCGTGAGAATCCGCCCGGTGGCGGATAGCGAAGCCCTGAAAGCGGCCAAGCGTGTTCTTGCCGGCCGTCGGCTCAGCGACGGGTTCAATGACCTGCGGAAGCAGGGTCATCTGGAGCTGAGCCTGGAGGCGCTGGCGGTCGACAAACGCTTCACCGGCCTGTTCACTGACGAAGAGGCCAACGAGGCGCTGACCCGACTGCTGGAGGCGGGGTATCGCTTCTAATTTTGAACAGGCGACCGAAAGAAGCTGTCATTGCGAGGAGGCCAGCGGCCGACGTGGCAATCCCCCGGATATTCCGAAAACTACCAAAGGCGACCTCATCCGCCCTCCGGGCACCTTCCCCTCCCAGGGGAAGGCTTAGGTACGGATTGCCACACCAGTGTTGCGACACTGGTTCGCAATGACACGCATAAACTGTAGATTCTGCTATCTTTCAAAAATTCTATCTCAAAAGAAACGCCCAAGGCTGACGGTGTCAGCCTTGGGCGTACTTTTTGCGCTTAAATTTCGTAGGTACGAACCACTTCCGTGGGGCCTTCCAGCAGAAGGGAGGTAACGACACCGTTCCCGCCGGAGACGGTGTATTTCAGGGTGCCCCCACGGCTATGGGCGGTGAGGGTATTGCCCGGCAGCTTGCCCTCCAGCCACAGCACACAGGCCACGGAGCCGCCGCCGGTGCCGCAGGCCAGGGTAAAGTCCTCCACACCCCGCTCGAAGGTGAGAATCCGCACCACTCCCGGCTCCAAAGGCTGGTAGTAATTTACATTGGCTCCCTTGGGGAAGGCCGGGTCAAAGCGCAGAGCCCGCATTTCCTCCCGGAGAGAATCCGCGTCCGCCCACAGGTCGCCTTTGTACGCAGCTACGGCGTGGGGCACGCCGGGATTTCCCAGCTCCACATAGGCAATGTCGCCCTTCCGGTGCAAATCCAGAACACCGGGATTATTCAGCTGCACCCGATAGGTGTTCTCGTCCAGCCGCTCCCCCGGCACCAGACCGGCATCGGTCTCCACCACCATGGTCTTTCCGGCAATGCCGTGATCGTAAGCGTAGCGGCAGATGCACCGGGCACCGTTGCCGCACATTTCGCCACGGGAGCCGTCGGCATTGTAAAAATGAAGCCGGAAATCGGCTTTCTCGGAGTCATCCACTGCCATAAAGCCATCGGCGTTGGAAAGTTTACATAACTCGACGGCCAGCTTGGCAAAGTCCGGCTGTTGTCCCTGGGCATCCATGACCATGAAATCATTGCCCGCGCCGTTCATATAGGTTACTTGCATGGTTCTCGCTCCTTTACTGGTTCAGAATGCTTTCCATGTTGTAAAGCCCCACGGGCTTGCCCAGCAGGAATCGGGCGGCATCCACCGCACCGTCTGCCAGCATGGCTCGGGTGACGGCCTCGTGCCGCAGGGTCAGCTGCTGGGTGCCGGTGTGAAGAATCACCTCGTGCATTCCCACCACGCTTCCCATGCGCAGGGCGGAAATGCCGATTTCCTCCTTGGTTCGTTTGCCCTCGCCGGAGCGGCCGCAGTTGGCCCAGGCGTTGGGCCGCACCTCCTTGATGGCGCCCAACAGCATCAGCGCCGTGCCGCTGGGGGCATCCACCTTCCGATTGTGGTGAGCCTCCACAATTTCAATGTCCGCGTCGGGGAAATACCGGGCGGCGTCTTTTGCCAGGCGGCAGAGCACCGCAATGCCCAGGCTCATATTGCCGCTGTAGAATACGGGAATTTCCTTGGCGGCGGCAAAAATCAGAGCCTTCTCTTCCTCGGTGTGGCCGGTGGTGCCGATGACGGCAGCCGCCCGGATTTTTTTCGCGTATTCCAGCACGGAGGAAATGGCGGTGTGGTGGGAAAAATCAATGACCATCTCCGCATCCAGGGTTCCCAGTTCGTCAAAGGTTCTGGCGGCTCCGTTTCTTCCGTCAATGCTGACCCGGCCTACTACTTCGTCTTTCAGAATGCCGCACAGCAGAGTGCCCATGGCGCCGTTGGCACCGCAGATGACCGCTCTCATACGGCAATCCCCAGCTTTCTCATTTCCGCGAAGAGCACTGCCCGGTTCTGCTCTTCCATGGAAGTCAGAGGCAGGCGCAGCGCATCCGCGCCGAAGCCCATGGCGGCGGTGGCGGCCTTTGCGGGAATGGGGTTGACCTCGCTGAACAGGGCGTTGATGAGGGGCAGCAGATCACACTGCATTTTTGCCGCGGCGGCGTAGTCTCCCCGCAGGCAGGCATCGGTCATGGCCACGGATTGCCGGGGGGCCACGTTGCTGAGCACGCTGATGGTGCCCTTGGCTCCCATGGCCATCATGGGCACGGTGAGCCCGTCCTCGCCGGAGTAGACGTCGATTTTGTCCCCGCACAGGTGCATGATCTCGATCATCTGCGCCAGGCTTCCGGTGGCCTCCTTGATGGCGGCAATGTTGGGATGCTCGGAAAGCTTCGCCACGGTCTTGGGCAGCAGATTGCAGCCGGTGCGGCTGGGCACGTTGTAGAGAATGACGGGCAGGGTGCTCTCGTCAGCCACGGCGGTGAAATGGGTGACAAGACCGTTCTGGGTGGCCTTATTGTAGTAGGGAGTGACCACCAGAATGGCATCCGCCCCCACCTGACAGGCGTTGCGGGTGTTGTGCAAAACGTGCTCGGTGTTGTTGGTGCCGGTACCGGCGATGACGGGAACCCGTCCGGCCACCTTCTCTACGGTGTAGGCGATGACCTTCTTCTGATCCTCCGGCTCGATGGTGGCGTTCTCGCCGGTGGTGCCCATGACCACCAGGCCGTTGATGCCGGAGCCGATCTGGAATTCCACAAAGCGGCCCAGAGCCTCATAGTCGATGGAACCGTCGGTGTGCATGGGGGTGACGATGGCAGTGGCCATTCCGGTAAAAATCGTGTTTTTCATAGCGTTTCTCCAAGTGTCACAGGGTGAATTGATTGAAATATTCGTACAGCGGGGTCAGGGCCTCAAAGAAGCCGGAAACCTCATCTTCCAGCTGAGGGCCGAACAGCCTGTCGCCGGGGGCGATTTCCCGGGTGCAGCCGATCTGCCCCTTCCAGGCGAAGTAGGGGATAAGCGCCGGATTGTCCGTGGGCTTTGGCCGCTTGTAGCACTCGGCCGTAAGGGGCTGGCCTACGGCGGCCTCGGTGTCGGAAATCAGCTTCAGAAAATCGTCGGGCTTTGCGGAAATATTCCGGCGGAAATCCTCCAGGACGGCGGTTCTGGGCTTCCAGTAGAAGAAACCGTAGTTGGCTCCCTCGGGATTCAGCTCGAAGTACAGGCAGGGGTTCTCCGCCCACCAGTCCACGTCCCGGCGGATGCACAGCCACAGGCTTTCCTTGTAGGGGGTGGGCGGGTGCATCCGGGCATCCCGGTAAATGCGGCTGACCTTCAGAAGGTTCCCGGGACGCTCCAGAAAGGGCTGGAATACCGCCTGACCCAGCTCCTTCATAGGCTCGTACAGGGTGCGGACATAGTCACCCTTGTGCTGGGTGAACCAGTCCCGGTTGTTGTTCATGCGGATTCCCCAGAGGAAATCCATGGTTTCAGGGGTAAAGCCGGTAAACATAGGGCCCCGTTCCTTTCAGCGCAGAATCATGCTGGTATGAGACTCTGCCGGTCTGCGGGTTTTGTAAATCACCTGATACATCTGCTTCAGGGGAATTTCCCGGTCGGGAATCTCAAAGACATACCTCTGGCAGGCGTTGAGAATTTTGGTGTCCTGGTATTGAATCTCCCGGGGCAGCCGATGGTCATAGGAGGTATGGACGTGGCCGTGCACCAGGTAGGCCGGGTGATATTCATCCAGCAGCTTCACCAGAGCTTCAAAGCCCCAGTGAGCCGGATCCTCCGCATCCCCCAGTCCTGCCGGTGGGGCGTGGGTGACCACGATATCCACGCCGCCCAGCCGCTTCAGCTTCCAGGAGAGCTTCTGAATCCGGCGGTGCATTTCCCGCTCGGTGTACTGATGGGCGCCGGGGTGATACCGGCGGCAGCCCCCCAGTCCCAGAATACGGATGCCGTTATAGACCACGATGTGGTCGTCGATGCAGTCGCAACCCTCCGGCGGATGTCGGTCATAGCTTGTGTCGTGATTGCCGTGGACATACAGCACCGGGCACTTTGCCATGGTGACAAGAAAGCTCAGGTAGCTGGCCTTCAAATCTCCGCAGGACAGAATCAGGTCGTAGCCGCTGAGCCTGCCCGGGGTGTAGTAATCCCAGAGGGCAGGGCATTCCTCATCGGAGATGGCCAGTATCTTCATGGCTCGGGGCCTCCTTTTCCGGCGGGATAGAATCCCGGTAAATGCCCAGCTGGCGCACCATCCGCTGGGAGACGGGAAGAATATCCTCAAAGGGCGGAATGGAGCCGGCGATGTTGCTGCAAAGCCAGTCCATATGCAGCACCTCAGTGGGGGTGAAACGCTTGGTGCCGTCGTTTTTCACGGTTCCGTCCTGGGCGATGATCTTGCGGGCGAAGGGATCGATGAAGCCTTGCTCCATGCCGGTTTTCAGAAGGTTTGCCAGCTGACGGACACCCTCCGGAAGCTTATCGGACAGGCCAACGCCGATGACACCGCTGTCCATGCCCAGCCAGTAGTTCAGGGCGGTGGTGTCCGCCTTGTCCCGCTTCCAGCCGCCGGAGAGAATGCTGCGGATGACGAACTCATAGAACTTGCCCCAGACCCACACGGGACTTGCCAGGGGCACCAGATCGCCCCGACTGTCCATGAGATAAGTGCCGTAGCTGCAAAAATCCAGGTACATTTTCGACTTTGTGGGGGTGTCCCGGTTGGATACCACCCGGATGCCGTCGGCCAGGAAATCCGCCTGGGGCATTCCGGCCACGCAGGACCAGCGCAGCTCAATCTGGGCACGAGGGTTGGTCATCTGAGCACCCAGGGCGAAGGCGTTGATGGAAGCGGGCACGCCGAAGATGGGATAGGAGGCAATGTAGCCGATGCGATCGTCTCCCGCCATGGCACCGGCAATGGCACCGGTGATGAACTTGGCCTCATAAATTCGCCCATAGTAGGTGCGGATACTGGAATAGGCCTGATCCACGGAGCAGTTCAGGAACCGCACCTTGGGGTATTTCACCGCGGCCTTCAGGGTGGCGGTGCACAGGGGAGGCGCGGTGGTGAAAACCACCTGGGCCCCTTCGGCCACAGCCTGCTCGATCTTCTGTTCGGCGATCTCCGTGGTGTTGGCGTCGTAATAGCTGCGCACCAGAATCCGGTCTCCAAAGACGGACTCAATATGGTTCCGGCCGTCCTCGTGACCCAGCACCCAGGCACTCTGGGCCGGGTTCAGCTGGTGGATAAGGGCCACATGCAGCACGTCGATACCGGAAACCAGCCGGCTGACGATGCTGGCCTTGGTCTCGTCCTCGGCCTTGGTCTGCACCTTCACCCCGTCATCCTTGGAGGAGGTAACCATGTCTTCCCAGAGATCGGCGATGCTCTTGCGCAGATCGCCGGTGGTGAGCCGACCCAGATCCTTGTAGGGGTACAGTGCCAGCCACAGAAGCAGGGCCTCACAGGGGAGCACGTCCTCCTGCCGGGTGTTCAGGGAGAGGAACGCGTCCCGGAAATAGTGGAAGTAGGCGTTGAAGGTACGCCGCTCGTCCTCGGTCCATACCTCGTCCCCCTTCTTGCCCAGGTAGCCCAGAAGCTTGGCGTAGTCCCCCGGACGGCGGAACTGGATGGTGTACAGATGGGATACCTTGTAAAAGTCCAGAAATTCGTAGTAGGCCCGGATTCGGGGATCCTCCGAGGGAGCGGGCATGACCCGGCGCACCTGTCCGGGAATCCGGGGAGCACCGAAGCAGCGCAGGACGCTGACCCGCTTGTTCCCCTCCTGGACGTAGAAATTGCCCAGGTATTCGTAGCAGACAATGGGGTCGGTGATGCCGGTTTCCCCCAGATGGGCGGCACACAGGTTGATCCACTTGGCGGCAAATTCCGACTTGGGATCCAGCAGCGGGTGGAAAGAGGGGGTAAAGGCGGCGATTCGCCCGGCGGATTTGGTACCGATGATCCGCTCGGAGGGAATCTCTATGAGCCCTACGTCCACCACTGTGTGGGCACCGTTTTCCGGCAGCAGCTCGTCCAGAACCGCCGGATGGGTGGGTTGACCGGCGGCGGACAGTTCCCGGAATTCCTTCTGTCCGGCACGCAGTGCCTGGTTGTATTCATCGGTTGCAAATTGGATATTCATGGCAGCCTCCTGTTGTTCCGGATTGACTTCCTTATGTATTCTATATCATATCGCATTTTACGCATTTTTTCAATCCATTTCCGCTTTTGAGCGGAAAATGTTCAAAAAGAAAGTGAGACTGCCGCAAAGTGATCTGCGACAGTCCCACAATGTGTATTTTTTGCCCCTGGATGTTACCAGGACAGCATATTCCGGAACAGCTCCATATACCGAGCCGCGGGAACATCCCAGCTGAAGTCCGTTTCCATTTCCTTCTTCTGCAAAGCCCGCCAGGCCTCCCGATCTGTGTTGTACAGATGCAAAGCCCGCTGGATGGAGGCGAAGAAATCATCGGCGTTGTAGCTCTGGAAGGTGAAGCCCAGGCCGCCCTTACCGTCTGCGTCGCAGGGGGGCACGGTGTCCTTCAGGCCGCCGGTGGCGTGAACCACGGGCACGGTGCCGTAGCGCATGGCGTTCATCTGGCTCAGGCCGCAGGGCTCGCTCTTGGAGGGCATCAGATAGATGTCGCCGCCGGCATAGATCCGGTCAGCCAGTCCCAGGTTGAAGGTGATCTGAGCGGAAACCTGCTCCGGCAGCTGCTTGGCCAGATCCCGGAAGAAGTTCTCGTACTGGGGCTCGCCGGTACCCAGAATCAGCAGCTGGGCATTTTCCTCCCACATGAGCCGCCGGGCGATGTAGCACAGCAGATCCAGGCCCTTGTGTCCGGCAAGTCTCGTGACCATGACCATCAGGGGCACGTCCGGGGCTTCGGGCAGACCGACCTCCTTTTGCAGGGCGGCCTTGCACTTGGCCTTGCCCTCTACGAAGGTTTCGGAATTGAAGTGGGCGGGCAGAGACTTGGAAGTTTCGGGATTGAAGGTGTTCACATCAATGCCGTTGGTAATGCCGGTGAGCTTCCAGGCGTTGCTGGCCAGAATCCCGTCCAGCCCGTGGGCGTAGTAGGGATACATCAGCTCCCGGGCGTAGGTCTCGGACACGGTGGTGACGAGATCCGCCGTTTCAATAGCGCCCTTCATCACGTTGACGGAGTTGTTCATGTCCAGGGTGGGACGGTACTCCCAGGGCAGCGCCAGCATATCGTCGAAGAAGGAGCTGTTGGCCCAGCCCTGATACTCGATGTTGTGGATGGTGTACATGCACCGGGTATTACTCAGCCGGTCATGATAGACCGCCTTCAGGTACACGGGAATCAGACCGCACTGCCAGTCGTTGCACTGGATGATCTCCGGGATAAACTCGATGGCCAGCATGGCGTCCAGGCAGGCCCGGGAGAAGAAGGCGAAGCGTTCGCCGTCGTCCATGTCGCCGTAGATGGCGCCGGTACGGGCACCGAAATAGTATTCGCTGTCCAGGAAATAGACCTGAACCTTATCCGCCCGGTTCGTCAGCTTCATCACGGCGCAGTACTGCTGCCGCCAGCCTAAGGACACCCGGAACTCGGCAATCTTTTCGGTGACGTAGGCGGTGTTGGATTTGATTTTGTGGTAATAGGGCAAAAACAGGGCAACTTCATTGCCCTCGATCCGGGACAGGGCGGCGGGCAGCGCCTCCATCACGTCTCCCAGACCGCCGGACTTGCAGTAGGGCGCGCCCTCTGAGGCGCAGATGGCAATTTTCATACAGTTTCTCCTCGCTTGACGATGACGGGATTCTTCTTGGTGCCGATGAGCTTGGCACCGGGGGTAACGGTGACGTTCTTATCCAGAATGGCATACTTCAGCTCCGCACCCTCGCCGATGACGGCATCGTTGAAGAGGATGCAGTTTTCCACCTGGGCATCCTTGCAGACGGTGACGTTGCGGAACAGAACGGAGTCCTTGACCTCGCCCTCCAGCATACAGCCGTCGGCCACCAGAGCGTTGTCAATCCGGCTGTCCTCGCCGTAGTAGGTGGGAACACGGAAGCGCACCTTGGTATAGATGGGGTGACGGCCGTTGAAGATATCCGCGCGGATATCGCCGTTCAGCAGGGACAGAGAATGATTGAAGTATTCCTCTACGGACTCGTTGTACATGGCCACGCCCTCGAAGGGGAAGGTGTTCACGGTGACCACATTGCGCTGCCAGCCGCCCATGACCAGATCCCGGTCCATGTGGAACTTGTCCCGGGCGATCATCTCCTTGACGGAGCGGATCAGGAAGGCCTTGTCCAGGACGAAGATATCCATGGAGGAAACGTAGTCCGCGGGAGCGGCGTAGTCTACCAGCATGTCGGTGACCTCACCCTTGTCGTCCACCTTCAGAGCCAGGTCGATGACCTTCTCGCCGTTGCAGATGCCTGCCTTGGTGACCACCGTCACATCCTTGCCGGAGGCGACGTGGGCACTGAGCACCGGGTTCAGGTCGATGTTGGACAGGATGGCGGAGTCGGTCATGACTACCAGCTCATCCCCGGCACCGTACTCCAGGAAGTCCATGGCGTTGGACAGAGACTCCAGCTTGCCCCGGTAGGTGTGGGTGGAGGACTGGGCATAGGGAGTCAGAAATTCCAGACCGCCCTCCTCCAGCTCCAGACCCCATTCCTCACCGTCGCCGATGTGGTTCATCAGGGACTGGTAATTGTGCCGGGAGATCACGCCCACATGGCGCACGCCGGCGTTGCTCAGATTGGACAGGGCGAAGTCCACCTGGCGGTAGCGTCCGCCAAAGGGAAGAGAGGCCATGGTGCGCTTGTCCGTCAGCTCACCCATGTCCGCGTCATTGGTAAAGATAATACCCATTACGTTCATTGTGGTATCCTCCTATTTACAGCATGTCGCCGGGCCTCAGCACGGCATTGGCTTCGACCACAGCGCCCTTGGAGGTAACGCTGATCCGCTTCTTTTCGTTGGGGGCGAAGGCGCCGCCTACCACCGCGTTCCGGCAGACCCGGGAGTTTTCCCCCAGGATGGCGTTGCGGACGATGGCACCGGCCTCGATGACCACGCCGGGCATGACCACCGCGTCCTCGATCTGGGCACCCTCGCCGATGGTGCAGCCCACGGAGATGACGGAATGCTTCACCTTGCCGTAGACCTCGCAGCCCTCGGCCACGAAGGAGTCGGAAATGACGGCCTTGGTGTCGATGTAGGAAGAGGGCAGCGCGGAGTTCCGGGCGTAGATGGTGGAACGCTTATTGCCCCGGAGCTGGAAGGCAGGCTCCTTGCCCAGAAGCTCCATGTTGGCCTCCCACAGAGAGTCGATGGTTCCCACGTCCTTCCAGTAACCGTCGAAGGGATAGGCCATCAGCTTGTGGCCAGAGGTCAGCAGCATGGGAATGATGTTCTTGCCGAAGTCGTTGGCAGAGTTGGGGTCATCCTCGTCGAACATCAGCGCGTCCCTCAGAACGCTCCAGGTGA
>OIZP01000195.1_pt1 | contig 40235 bp, 27 predicted proteins | sample 1588531 | NCBI WGS metagenome assembly OIZP01 (sample SAMN03283283) | human gut metagenome | biome: human-associated habitat; material: feces | host: Homo sapiens | place: Peru | collected 2012
CACCCGAACCGAGCAACAATACTTTCTTTATATTTTCGTCTTTCATTTATTCTAAGTGTTTAAATTGATTAGGGGCTTTTACTTCAACGCTTCTACGAACTTGTCGAACATGAACTCTGTGTCAACCGGACCTGAGCATGCCTCAGGGTGGAACTGGCTTGAGAACCAAGGCTTGGTCTTGTGACGGATGCCTTCGTTAGATCCGTCGTTCATGTTAACGAACAGCTCTTCCCAATCCTTGCCGAGTGTCTTTGCGTCTACAGCGTAGCCGTGGTTCTGCGATGTTACGAAGCACTTTTCTGTGCCAACCATGCGTACCGGCTGGTTGTGTGAACGGTGACCATACTTGAGCTTGTAGATGTGAGCGCCTGCAGCCTTTGCGAGCAGCTGGTTGCCCATACAGATACCGCAGATAGGCTTGTCCGAAAGGCTCATCTGCTTCTGGATAATCTTAACTGCGTCCTCGCACATGTCAGGGTCGCCAGGACCGTTGGCAAGGAACAGACCGTCAAACTCCATGTCGGTGTAGTCGTAGTTCCAGGGCACACGGATTACCTCGCAGCCGCGGTTGATGAGGCAGCGGATGATGTTTGCCTTCACGCCGCAGTCGACGAGCACTACCTTCTTCTCGGCTCCCTCGTTGTAACGGATGATTTCCTTGCAGCTCACCTTGTCCACGAAATTAACTCCAGCATACTCGGCAGTCGGCACGTTCTCAGGCTCATCGTCGAAGAGAATCTTGCCCATCATCACGCCATGCTCACGCAGCACCTTTGTAAGCTCGCGGGTGTCGATGCCGGTAATTCCGGGCACCTTCTCTCTCTTGAGCCAGTCGGCGAGGCTCTCCACAGCATTCCAGTGGCTATACTGTTCGCTGTAGTCAGCCACGATGATGGCTGAAGCGTAGATTTTGTCACTCTCCATGAACGTGGGCAGTCCGTTTGCTTCTGTCGTGAACGGCGGCACGCCATAGTTGCCTACCAGCGGATACGTCAGTGTCATAAGCTGTCCGGCATAAGAAGGGTCGGTAAGTGACTCGGGGTAACCCATCATCGCTGTGTTGAAAACGACCTCTCCAGCCACCGGTGCTTCATAACCGAATGACTTACCATGGAACTTGGTTCCGTCTTCCAATACTAAAGTTACGTTTCTCATACTTATATCTTCGATTATTTATTCAATAAAATTCTTGATTTCTCAATTTGTCTTTTCGCACTAAGAGAGCGTGTTATCCTCTGAATAACACACTCTCTCGTGATGTTGTATGTATGCAGCTTGCGCTTACATCTGCTTTTCCATGTAGTTGACGAATGCCTGATTGCAGAGCTTTGTGCCGCCCGGTGTGGGATACTTGCCCGTGAAATACCAGTCGCCCTTGTGGTCGGGGATGGCTTCGTGCAGTCCGTCTATAGACTGATAGACGAGTTCTACGGGTGTCTCCAGCTCTTCGGGACGCAGCATTTCCACAATCTTCTTGTTTATCTCGTCAATGCTGAACGGCTTGTAGACGTCGCGTACGCAGTTGCGCATCATCTCTTTCGGCTTAAGAAGCTCCAGCTTGCACGAGTCGTAAACTCTCTTCAGCAGATCCTGCATGCCACGCTCCTTTATCAGCTCCATTGTTGCACGGAACACGCAGAACTCCTCCAGACGGGGCATGTCGATGCCGTAATAGTCAGGATAGCGAATCTGCGGTGCCGACGAAACTATTACGATCTTCTTCGGGTGTAGGCGGTCGAGGATACGCAGGATGCTCTCCTTAAGAGTGGTTCCGCGCACTATCGAGTCGTCAATCACTACGAGGTTGTCAACGTAAGGCTCGATGCATCCGTATGTGATGTCATATACGTGTGAAGCGAGATCCTTGCGCGAATTGCCTTCGGTGATGAAGGTTCGCAGCTTGATGTCCTTTATTGCCACTTTCTCAGAACGCACGTATGTGTCAAGGATGGCGTGCAGCTCTTCGTCGGTAGGAGTATGGTCGAGCTGTTGTATTTTCTTTACCTTCAGCTCGTTGATGTATTTCTTGAATCCGGAGAGCATGCCGTAGTATGCCACCTCCGCTGTGTTCGGTATGAACGAGAAGACGGTGTGTTCGATGTCGTCGTCCACTGCCTTCAGAATCTGTGGTACGAGCAGTTCGCCCAGACGCTTGCGCTCTTTGTAGATGTCGCGGTCTGATCCACGGCTGAAGTAAATGCGCTCGAACGAGCAAGCCGAGTCGCCGCGCTGCTTCAGAATCTCTTCGATGCGCATCTCTCCGCGTCTGTTTACGAGGAGTGCGTTGCCTGGTTGCAGCTCCTGGATGTCCTCACACTCGAGGTCGAACGTGGTCTGCAGTACGGGGCGCTCTGACGCCACAGCCACAAACTCGTCGTTGGCGTAATAGAACGCAGGACGGATGCCCCAGGGGTCGCGCATGGAGAACATCTCGCCTGAACCGGTCAGTCCGCACATCACGTATCCGCCGTCGAAGTCGGGCATGGATGTCTTCAGGACGTTGGCCATGTTCATGTGCTCATCTATATAATGTGTAAGCTCCATGCCGTCCAGTCCTTGTGCCTTTGCCTCTACGAAGTTTCGCTCAGCCTCACGGTCAAGACGGTGTCCCATCAGCTCGAGGAGTGTATATCCGTCGCTGTAGATTCTCGGGAACATGCCTCGTGTGAGCATCTTCTGGAATATCTCGTCGATATTGGTCATGTTGAAGTTGCCGCAGATGCAGATGTTCTTGGCCTGCCAGTTGTTGCGGCGCAGGAATGGATGGACGTATGACAGTCCCTTCTTTCCCGTCGTTGAATATCGCAGGTGTCCCATATACAGTTCGCCGGCGAAAGGCAGGTGCTCCTTGGCGAAGTCGGCGTCTGCAAGCAATTCGGGTGATAGGCTGGCATACTCTTTCTGTACACGTCCGAATATTTCGGTTATGGCATCTTTGCCTTCGGCTCGTTCTCGGAACATATATTCTGATCCTGGCTGTCCGTCGAGCTTCACGCACGACATACCGGCACCTTCCTGTCCGCGATTGTGCTGTTTCTCCATCATAAGATACAGCTTGTTCAGTCCGAACATCCATGTTCCGTACTTCTCTTGGTAGTATTCCAGCGGCTTCAGCAATCTGATCATTGCTACGCCACACTCATGCTTTAATGGTTCCACGATTATTGTTATTTTATGTTTTTATTGGCAATTTGTTTGCCTTAACGCTTGCGTACGAATAAAAATTAAGCGTCAGGTTCTTTACCCAACGCTTTATGGAGTGCCGCGGGGCACTAATTTCTGATAATATTAACAACCAAAGAGGCTACAGACGTCAAGATGCTCACGAATGAGAACCACAACGTCGTAGACTGACCGATAGCGGAGTTCTTGGCCTTCACCTTGTTCGGCTCCACATATATGTAGTCGTTTTGCTGCACGTAATAATACGGCGAGTTGATGATATTGGCATCATTGAGATTGAGGCGGTGAGCCTCTTTCTGACCATCGGCGTTCTCGCGGATGAGAAGCACGTTGTCACGACGTCCGTAAATGGAGAGATCGCCTGCTTGGGCAAGGGCCTCAAGCACGCTCATCTTCTCTGTGGTAACCGGCACCACCCTAGGCGATGTCACTTCACCGGCAACCGTAACACGGTAGCTCGACATTGAAACCGTCACAACGGGATTTTCTGATTCGGAGAGATAAGGCTTAACCTTTTCCTTGATGAGTTCCTCACACTGGTCCTTGGTGAGTCCGGCAACGTGGATGGTGCCGACTACGGGGAAGTCTATATCACCGTTATTGTCCACCAGATACGGCAGAAGTGTGCCTGTGGAGGAGTTAAGACGTCCGTCAGCGCTGAGCGTACTCTGAATAGAGAGGTTGAACGGCTTGGATGTTGACGGGTCGGAAGCAACGACGGTGATGGTCAGCTGGTCCTTCGGCATGATGCGTGCGTCGAACAGGCCCTTTGATGCTGCCAAACTAATGGAATCAATGTTCTGGAAATAGGTAATCTGCTTTGCTGACGAACAAGCGTTGAGCAGCAAAACAATCGTCATAATAACAATTGGAATAAATAATTTCTTCATAAAAATCAGCGATGCAATTATATCGTATACGAATTGTGGTGCAAAAATACTACTTATTTCAGACTCTACAAAGTTTTTTGTCGATTTATTTTATTTGAGATGTTTTGAAGGTGCCAAATACGAATGTTTCATATATTTATATTGTCAGGTTTGGATGCTTTGTCGGCTGTCAAAATGAAAGCGTGAAGCTTTTCCGCTACTTTCTATTCGATGTTTTACGTGGCAAAATGTCGCTGATGAGCTATAATTTCGTATTTTTTAGGGGTTTTCAGTGAAATATTGTAAATACAGGCGTTTCGTATATAAAAAGCTTGACAAAACAACTTGGAATATCATAATTTTATATTAATTTTGCAAAGGTCATTAAAAATAAATCCCCTTAAAAAAGTACAATGATGAACAACGACAGAGCAAATACACGCGTCAACAAAGTGCTGCTTATCTATACCGGCGGTACTATAGGAATGGGGCGCAATGTGCAGACAGGAGCGCTTGAGCCTCTTAACTTTGAACACCTGATTGCCAATCTGCCAGAATTCGCTTACTTGCAGACTGACATCGACACTTATCAGTTCACACCGCCTATCGACTCGTCTGACATGTCGCTCAGGAGGTGGGCGCAGCTTGTGCGCATCATTGCAGACAATTATGACAGTTATGACGGCTTCGTCATCCTTCATGGCACAGACACCATGGCTTACACGGCGAGTGCCTTGTCGTTTATGCTTGAGAATCTTACCAAGCCGGTCATTCTTACAGGATCGCAGTTGCCAATTGGTCAGTTGCGCACCGACGGTAAGGAGAATCTTGTCACCAGTATAGAGCTTGCTTCGGCATGCGACGAAGAGGGACATCCGATGGTTCCGGAGGTCTGCATCTATTTCAGCGGAAAGCTTATTCGCGGCAACCGTAGTACGAAGGAGAATGCAGACGGATTCAATGCCTTCAATTCGTTCAACTATCCGTTGTTGTGTGATGCTGGCATCGAGTTCAACTTCCATCCTCACTACATCCTTAAGCCCGACTATTCGCGTCCGATGATTCCTCATACGGCTTTAGATCCAAATGTTGTGGTGTTCTCGCTCTTCCCCGGCATCCAGCAGAACGTGGTACGTCACTTCCTCGATGTGCCCGACTTGCGTGGCATCGTCCTCCGCAGTTACGGCAGCGGCAATGCTCCTCAGAAGCCGTGGCTCATCCAGCTTCTCAAGGAAGCCACGATGCGCGGCGTAACAATCGTCAATATCAGTCAGTGTGTGGCTGGCAGCGTAAAGATGGGACGTTACGAAGCCAGCTTCCATCTTAAGGAAGCCGGCGTCGTGAGCGGTTATGACAGCACCGTGGAGAGCGCTGTCACCAAACTGATGTTCTTGCAGGCAAAATACAAGGACTGCCATACCATACGCAGCCTTATGGACCGCAGTATCTGCGGCGAAATAACAAGAGGCTAAAGCTCTGAAATGGCTTTAGCTCTCATTTACGAAATTTAAAATTTGGGCATTGTGACCTCGAACATCGGGTTGTCACGATGCTCTTTCTTTATAATGTCCACCAGTTCGCGGACAATCTCCGGATGCACAGCTGCCAAATCGTTGTCCTCGTGTATGTCGTTGGCGAGATTGTAGAGGCGTGGCTCACCCTTCACCACCACTAACTTCCAATCGCCACGACGCACGCCAATCTGGTCTGTCTCGTGAAATTCCCAGTACAGATGGTCATGCTTCTGCTGCTTGTCATCGTTGCCCAAAAGGGTGGGGGCGATGCTGATGCCGTCAAAGCCGTCGCCAGGCAATTGCTTGTTGGTGTAACGGCGGCGGAAATCCTTCACACCGGCAAGGTCGCAGAACGTAGGCATAAGGTCGTAAAAGGCAAACTGATGGTCGCTGACGCTTCCCGCCTTTATATGCTCCGGCCACCATGCTATGAACGGAATGCGTATGCCGCCCTCGTAGCACTGGCGTTTCAGACCTTTAAGCTTGCCGTCGCGTCCGAAATATTCAGGGTCGGCGCCGCCTTCCTCATGAGGACCGTTGTCTGATGTGAATATCACGATGGTGTTCTTGTCGAGCCCTTTCTCGCGCAACTTGGCGAACACTTCTCCGACGTAGCTGTCCAGACGGGTTATCATTCCTGCGAAGTGAGCATGTGTGTGCTCCACGGGGTTATAGCGCGAACCTTCCTGGCCTCCCCAAGTCTTGTCCACAAAGAACTTCTTCTTGTATTCCTCCAATATTTCGTCGTCGGGCTGAGCAAGTTCGGCGTGAGGAAGTGTGTAGGTGAAGAAGCCTACGAACGGATGGCTGGCATCCTGACTGTCTATCCATTCCAGGGCCTTGTCATGGATAATGCGTGCCGAGTATTGAGGACGCTTAAAGTAGTCGGGACCGAACATCGGATACTTGATGTTGTCCTCGAGCACTTCTCGCACCACGGCTGTGTCGCCAGCCGATCGTGAGAAGCGGTTGAGGAAGTTGGGATAATAAAGGTGGGCTTGGAACTGGCAGATATAACCGTAGAACTCGTCGATGCCACGCTTGTCAGGCGTTGAAGCCGAACCCTCATAGCCACCCGCCCACTTGCCGAACACTCCGGTGCGATAACCACGGTCCTTGAGCATCTCGGGCAGAATCTTGTGAGCCGGGTCGTAAGGTTCCTGACCCACTACGGCAAAGTCTGTGTTATTGCCGTACTTTACGGTATGTTCAGCCGACCAGTATTCCTTGTTGCCTCTTACGTGTGTGTGTCCTGAGTGTTGTCCCGTCATTAGAGTGGCACGTGACGGTGCCGACACCGGCGAACCGGCGTATGCCTGGGTGAAGCGCATACCCTCTGCCGCCATGCGGTCGATGTTGGGAGTTGAGATATAAGGTTGTCCGTAGCAGGCGAGGTCGCCATATCCCATGTCGTCGCACAGGATGAAGATGATGTTTGGAGCCTGCGTCTTGTGTGCCTTGCCGTAAGCGTATAACGGAGCCACTACGAGAGGCAGCGCCGCCAAGAGTGATTTGTTTGTTTTCATTAGTTTTTCTTGTTTTAGGTTTCGTCGTCTAAACTTGAGTAATATATAATAAAAGGAGACTATGTCGATTTTGTCGCGCATAGCCTCCTTATTATATTTATTTGTTCTTTACAGTCTTTCTACCTTACTCAGCGCGGAAGTTCGGAAGATCCTCCTTGGTGAAGTTGGTGATGTAAGTGTGCTCGCCGATGACGTTGGCCTGAGCCATGCGCACGTATACATTGGCGCTCTTTGCGAAGAGCTCTGCAGAACGTGTGGCGTCCTCGAGGATGAGCAGCGACATGATGATGTCGCCGGTCATGTTGTAGAGGCGACGTGCGAGGAAGTCGTGTGTCTCCTGGTCCTGAGCCTCCTTCACGTATTCCATAGCCTGCTCGTACAGCTTCACCATCTCCACTACGCGAGCCTTCAGCGGCTTCAGCTCCTCTGCCACTTCCTTCTCAAGCATCTCCTTGATGATGCTGAGGTAAGTGCCGTTAGAGATGTAGCGGATGGCAGCCACAACCTGTAGCTGTGTGGTTCCCTCATAGATAGAGAAGATGCGGGCGTCGCGATAGAGGCGCTGGCACTTATACTCCATGATGAATCCTGAACCGCCGTGCACCTGGATGGCGTCGTAAGTGTTCTGGTTGGCATACTCTGAGTTCATACCCTTAGCCAGCGGTGTGAATGCATCGGCAAGGCGAGAGTATTTCTTCAGCTCCTGACGCTCCTCAGCTGTGAGCTTGCGCTCGCGTGAGATATCCTCCAGGGCCTTATAGATGTCCACGTAGCGTGCTGTCTGATAAAGGATAGATCTGCCGGCGTCGAGCTTTGCCTTTATGCGTGCAATCATGTCGTAAACAGCAGGAAACTTAACAATCTCTGTGTCGAACTGCTTGCGCTCACGAGCATACTTCAGAGCCTCGTCGTAAGCAGCCTGGCTTACGCCTACAGACTGAGCGGCAATACCCAGACGTGCACCGTTCATAAGAGCCATCACGTACTTGATAAGTCCGAGACGTGTCGAACCGCAAAGCTCTGCCTTGGCGTTCTTGTATACGAGCTCGCAAGTGGGCGAACCGTGGATACCGAGCTTGTGCTCGATGTGGCGTACTGTCACGCCGCCGTCGCGCTTGTCATAGATAAACATTGACAGGCCGCGTCCGTCGCGTGTGCCTTCCTCAGAACGTGCGAGTACGAGGTGGATGTCAGAGTCGCCGTTGGTGATGAATCGCTTCACACCGTTCAGACGCCATGTGCCGTCCTCGTCCTGTGTGGCCTTGAGCATAACGCGCTGGAGGTCAGAACCAGCGTCCGGCTCGGTGAGGTCCATTGACATGGTCTCGCCAGCGCAGACACGGGGAATATACTTCTGGCGCTGCTCCTCAGAACCAAACTCATAGAGAGTCTCGATGCAGTCCTGGAGTGACCAGATGTTCTGGAAACCAGCGTCAGCAGCCGAAACAATCTCCGAAGCCATTGAGTAAGGAGTGATAGGCATGTTGAGGCCGTTGTAGCGGCGCGGCATAGAGATGCCCCAGAGTCCGGCCTGGCGTGTAGCCTCGATGTTCTCGTAGGTCTTCGATGCGTAGTGCATACGTCCGTCCACGAGGTGCGGGCCCTCGAGGTCCACGTCCTCAGAGTTAGGCTCGATGATGTTGGCGGCGATGTCACCGGTGATTTCGAGCACTCGCTTATAGTTCTCGATAGCGTCCTCGAAGTCCACGGGCGCATCCTCATATTTGTCCTTGTCGGCGAAGTTGCGCTCCTTCAGCTCAACGACGCGCTGCATTTCCGGATGATTAAGATAGAAATCGTATTCCGGATGGTCGGTATAATAGTTAGCCATTACTTATTATTCGCTTTATAGTACTTGATGAGTTTCGGAAGCACCTCTTCCACTGTGCCTGTAATCACGTAGTCGGCAATCTTGTTGATTGGTGCGTCCGGGTCGTTGTTTACGGAGATGATGATGCCTGAGTCCTGCATGCCGGCGATGTGCTGAATCTGTCCTGAGATACCGCATGCGATGTACACCTTCGGGTGGACGGTTACGCCAGTCTGACCGATCTGGCGGTCATGGTCGCACCATCCTGCGTCCACAGCGGCACGGCTTGCGCCCACCTCACCGTGAAGCTCCTTGGCAAGCTGGAACAGCATGTCGAAGTTCTCCTTCGATCCTACGCCGTAACCGCCAGCCACTACGATGGCAGCACCCTTGAGGTTGTGCTTGGCAGCCTCCACGTGACGGTCGAGCACCTTCACCACGTAGTCAGCGGTGGGCACATACTTAGCCACGTCCATGTATTCCACCTCGCCCTTTGCCTTGCCCTCATAGAGCGCCTTCTGCATCACGCCGCTACGTACAGTAGCCATCTGCGGACGGTGGTCAGGGTTGACGATGGTAGCAACGATGTTGCCGCCGAATGCCGGACGGATCTGATATAGCAGGTTGTCGTAGTGAGTGCCGGTCTTCTTGTCGTCATAGTCGCCGATCTCCAGCTCTGTGCAGTCAGCAGTCAGACCGCTTGTCAATGATGACGATACGCGCGGACCGAGGTCACGGCCGATAACCGTAGCGCCCATGAGGGCTATCTGCGGCTGCTCCTCCTTGAAGAGGTTTACGAGGATGTCAGTATGCGGAGCAGATGTGTAGGGGAAGAGTCCCTCGGCGTCGAAGACAAAGAGCTTGTCCACGCCGTAAGGCAGAATCTGGTCCTCCACCTTGCCCTTGATGCCAGTACCAGCCACGATGGCGTTGAGGTCCACACCGAGCTGGTTGGCGAGTTTGCGGCCCTTGGTCAGAAGCTCCTGCGAAACCTCCTGCACCTGTGTGCCTTCTATCTCACAATATACAAATACGTTATTCATTATCCAATAATCTTTTCGTCCAACAATTCCTTTATCAAGCCCTCGATGTCGGTGTCGCTGCCGGTGAGAGTCTTGCTCTCCTTAGCCTGGAAGACGATGTTCTTCACGGCCTTCACCTTCGTGGGCGAGCCGCTCAGACCACACTGCTGCGGGTCGCCGTCCACGTCAGCCACTGTCCACTGGTTGAGTGTGAGGTAAGGACGCTCCTCGTACAGGTAGTTATATTTTGCTTCGGGCTTGCGCTCCATCGGAGCCGTGGCACGCTTGTATTTCATCACAAGCTTGGCGTTGGCAGGGCGGCAGGGAGCAGCCGATCCGGTTACGGTCACCACGAGCGGCATCGGAGCCTCTACGGTCTCCACGCCACCGTCGATATGGCGGCGTATGGTCAGCTTGCCGTCCTCACACTTGAGGATTTCCTCGGCGTATGTCACCTGCGAGAGGCCCAGCTTCTGAGCCACCTGCGGTCCCACCTGTGCCGTGTCGCCGTCGATGGCCTGGCGTCCGCCGATAACAACGTCCACGTCGCCGATCTTCTTGATGGCGGTGGCAAGGGCGTAAGAAGTGGCGAGGGTGTCAGCGCCTGCGAAGAGGCGGTCGGTCAGTAGCCATCCCGTATCGGCACCGCGGTAAAGGCCTTGGCGAATCACCTCGGCTGCACGCGGAGGACCCATTGTCAATACTCCTACAGTGGAGCCGGGGTTCTGCTCTTTCAAGCGCAGAGCCTGCTCCAGAGCGTTCAGGTCTTCAGGATTGAAGATAGCCGGCAGAGCGGCGCGGTTGACGGTGCCTTCCGCCGTCATGGCGTCCTTGCCGACGTTTCGTGTGTCGGGTACTTGCTTGGCAAGTACAACTATTTTCAAACTCATATAATATAAATTATTTTGAAATTTTCTTGACTTTTTTATCTGCAAAGATACATCTTATAATTAACATTGTTGTGTATTTTTCCGATTTTTTTAGCGTCAATGCCACTTTTTTCGTGGAATATAACTAACTTTGCACTCATTATTTTCAAAAACTGGATACTCTAACATCAGGATTTTTATGGGAGGCATATTTGGCACCATTTCCAAGAAAAGCTGCGTGGCAGACGTTTTCTATGGAACTGACTACAATTCACATCTCGGAACCCGCCGCGGCGGTATGGCGATGTACAGTAAGGAAAAAGGATTTACACGCTCCATCCACAATCTGGAGAGCTCGTACTTCCGCACCAAGTTCGAGTCTACGCTCGACAGATTTGAGGGCAGCACGGCGGGCATCGGCGTGATTAGCGACACCGACGCACAGCCCATCGTCTTTAATTCGCACCTTGGACGCTTCGCCATCTGCACGGTGGCAAAGATCGTCAACATTGAGGAGCTTACACAGAAGCTGCTCGACAAGAACATGCACTTCGCCGAACTCTCGCAGAGTTCCACCAATCAGACAGAGCTTGTGGCCTTGCTCATTACGCAAGGCAAGACTTTCCGCGAAGGCATTGAGAACGTCTATCACTCCATCAAGGGCTCCTGCACCATGATGATTCTTACCGAAGACTCGCTCATCTGCGCCCGCGACGCATGGGGACGCACACCTATTATTATAGGTAAGAAGGACGGTGCATACGCCGCCTCAAGCGAATCGACTTCTTTCCCTAACCTCGACTTCGAGGAGTGCTACAACGTAGGACCTGGCGAAATTGTCAGCCTCACCGCCGACAGCCTCACACAGCTGCGCCCTGCCAACAAGAAGATGCAGGTGTGCTCCTTCCTCTGGGTGTATTACGGATTCCCCACATCCACGTACGAAGGAAAGAACGTCGAGGAAGCACGATTCACAAACGGATTTAATCTCGCCAAGACAGACGACGTGGAGGTGGACTGCTGCTCGGGCATCCCCGACTCAGGCACCGGCATGGCTATGGGATACGCAGCCGGAAAGGGCGTGCCTTACCAGCGCTGCATAGCCAAGTACACCCCCACATGGCCGCGCTCCTTCACCCCCGCCAACCAGTCGATGCGTTCGCTTGTGGCAAAGATGAAGCTCATCCCCAACAAGGCGATGCTCAACGGCAAGCGTGTCCTCTTCTGCGACGACTCCATCGTCCGTGGCACACAGCTCCGCGACAACGTCAAGGTGCTCTTCGATCAGGCTGGTCTCAAGGAATGCCACATGCGTATTGCCTGTCCGCCCCTCGTCTACAGCTGCCCCTTCATCGGATTCACGTCCTCGAAGAGCGACATGGAGCTTATCACCCGACGCATCATCGAGAAATTCGAAGGCGACGCCAACAAGGACCTCGAGAAGTATGCCACCACCGGCTCTCCGCAGTATAACCGCATGGTGGACGAAATCCGCTCACAGCTCGGTCTCACCTCTCTGAAGTTCAACACCATCGAACAGCTCATCGCTGCCATCGGACTGCCCAAGTGCCAGGTCTGCACCCACTGCTTCGACGGATCCAGCCAGTACACACTCGAGGAACAGGCGGACGAGTAGACACAATTATTAATTAGTAGGCGCAGCCTGATACCGACAGGAAGATATGTTTTAGGGTGATTATTTAGCTATACGTAGCAATCCGCTTTAAAAGAAAAGAAGAAATGATAAAGAACTTGATATTCGATTTTGGTAAGGTGCTTGTCGATTACGACTACTACGTGGTCATCGACAAGTACTTCGCCACACACGCCGAGTCAGAGCAGTTCTACGACCACCTCATGAACGATAAGTGGAACGAGCGACTCGACCGCGAGTCGCGCACCTTCCCCCAGATCATAGCCGACATGCAGGAGGCTATGCCGCAGTGGAAGGATCAGATAGCGCAGTTCGGCGCCCACTACACCGAGTTCGTCCTCGGCGAGATACCCGGCATGCGCGATCTCCTCACCAGCCTCAAGGCGGAAGGATATCGTCTCTACGGCCTCACCAACTGGTGCAGCTGCGTACATCAGACCATGCGGCAGTTCCCCATCTTCAGCCTCCTCGACGGACGCGTCATCTCTTCTGAGGAGCACGTCGTCAAGCCCGAGCGCGAGATATATGACATACTCTGCAGCCGCTTCCACTTGCGCCCCGAGGAGTGCGTCTTCGCTGACGACCGCGAGGACAACATCGAGGCAGCCAGAGCCTACGGCATGCACGGCATCGTCTTCAAGGACTGCCAGCTGTATAAAGCCGAGCTTAGCGCCATCTTCGCCCGTGAGGGAAGCCTCAATGCCGCTCCCGTTCTCACCCCCGAACTTGAGCAACGTGTCCGTCGCTCCGTCGACCTCTTCATGCAAGGCTACGGCTGCTGTCAGTCTGTAGTGGCAGCCTTCGCCGACCTCTATGGCGTTGACGACCAGCTTGCCAAGCGCATCGCTGCCGGCTTCGGAGGTGGAGTAGGACGTATGCGTATGATGTGTGGTGCCGTCTCCGGCATCGTCACCCTCGTCGGACTCGACTGCGGTCAGACGGAAGGTGCCGACCGTGAGGGCAAGTCGGCATGCTATAAGGTGGTGCAGGAGTTGCTCCATGAGTCGGAAGCCCAGAACGGCTCCCTCATCTGCGCCGAACTTCTCGGACTTAACGGTTACGAGAAAGCCCACTCTTCCTACGTAGCCTCACCACGCACCGCCGAATACTACAAGAAGCGTCCCTGCGCCGCCAAGGTGGAGAGTGCCGCCAGAATATTCGCCGGCTACCTTATGCGTAAAGCAGACAAGTAGCAAGGTTTTTTTCATTTAGTATTTATTATTTAGTATTTATTATTTGGTGGGGCGAACTGTTAGGGCGTAGCCAATTAATAAATACTAAATAATAACTAAAAGAATATGTGGGAGAATACCCTCAAGCTGACGTGGGTAACATAGGAGGCTATGGCGTCTCGCCGTAGCCACGCAGCCCCGTACCGACATGCCCCTTGCGTTCTTTTACTGGAAGCCATGCCTAATTTAGTATTTATTATTTTGGGGGTGCGAACTGTTAGGGCGTAGCCAATTAATAAGTAATAAATACTAAATATTAATTAAAAGTGGCTCATCCAGGAACCACAATAAAAGCAGAAGAGCTTTATTTCTGCTGCAAATATAGTGAAGAAAGTTTCAGAGATTTCAAAGGTCTCGAATGTGAAAATTTTTCAATTCCTTAAGGTGCAATTAAAACCAAGGTTGCAGACCAGCCGTTCTTCTCACAGACGAATTTCAATTCCATAAAGGTACAAGAAGAATGAAGCTGCTGGACTCTAACGAAATCCGGCAGCTTCGAGACGTATGTGTGTTTGAAGTGAACGGAATTGAGGTGTATATGTAAAGGGATATAATTGATTAATTCATCAAATTTTCTAACTATCAAGTAAATTTTCAACAATTTTATAAAGAATTCTCATATGCTTTATGTATCTTTGCCTTATATATATTATTTAAGGTATGTCAAGAGAACAAGTCAATAGATTAAAGATAGTTCTTGCAGAGGAGCAGAAGTCAAATAAATGGCTTGCCGAACAATTAGGCAAGGATCAAGCTACGATTTCCAAGTGGGTGACAAATGCAAGTCAGCCAGACCTTAAGAATCTACTGCGCATTGCAAAAGCATTGAATGTAGATGTAGCAAGATTGTTAAATACGGAGGTAGTCAACGATGACGAAATCTAAGGATGTCGGATATGAATATATCCTGTCTAACCAATTTTTACAACTTCCGATAATACGCTATTATCAGAAAATGGGGAGAATTAAGCTATGACACCAGAGGAAAAAGCGAGAGTAAAGATTGACCGTTGGTTTGAAGATGCAGGTTGGCAGGTTGTCAACCGTGACGAATTCGAGCCTACGATGTCTGCCGTTGCCGTGCGTGAGGGCTTGCTGAAAGGTAATCTCGAAGCGGACTACCTTATGTTCATCAACGGCAAGGTGTGTGGTGTGCTGGAAGCTAAACGTGAGGAGGTGAATGTCGAATCTGATATGGTTAGCGAACAAGTGTCTACTTACGCCAAGAGCGTTCCCGATTGCTACCAGACTTGGCAAAAACCTATACCTCTATTATACAAATCTAATGGCAAGGTTGTCTTATTCCAAGATTTTCGCAAGACAAACACGGAATGGGATGAAATCAACCGTATCCATACTCCAAAGGAGATTGTAAGTATGCTTGGCATTGACAATCCGTTTGCAGGCTTACCAACGCTACGCAAGAAGGGATTGCGTGAATGTCAATACGAGGCTATTACGGAGTTGGAAAAGAGCTTCCGTAGTGGACAAAGCCGTGCGCTTATGGTGCTTGCCACAGGTGCAGGAAAAACTTATACCGCTTGTCTTGCTGCCTATCGTATGTTGGCATATACTCCGATGCGTCATGTTCTCTTCCTTGTTGACCGCAACAATCTCGGACGACAGGCAGAGAATGAGTTCGGTACATTCCGCCTCACAGACAATGGTGAAGCTTTCAACACCATCTATGGTGTGGAGCGATTGAAGTCTGCTAAAATACCATCTGACTGCAATGTGCTGATATCCACCATTCAACGTCTGTTCTCACTGTTGAAAGGTGAAGACATTGAAGACACCGACGATGACGACAAAGATGATGCAACTGGGGAGGTTACGCTTCCTGCCAATCCTAATCTGCCACACGATTTCTTTGATATGATTGTCATTGATGAGTGTCACCGAAGCATTTACGGCAACTGGCGCAAGGTGCTTGAATATTTCGACACGGCTCGCCTTATTGGTCTTACGGCTACACCAATACCCGAAACCATGGCGTTCTTCAACAACAACCGCATTGTGAACTATACGCTTGAAAAGAGTATTGTGGATGGTGTGAACGTAGACAACCGTGTGTATCGCATCAAGACGGAGGCTACAGAGAATGGTGGTGCTATATTGAAAGGCGACCGTGTGCGTGTGGAAACTCGCTACACCGGCAAGACGGAGGAGATAAACACACGAGAGACTAAGAATTACACGAAGACGGAGCTTAACCGTTCTATTATCAACCCGTCTCAGATAAAGCTTATTCTTACAACTTATCGTGATGCTGTATATACGGAGATGTTCAATGACCCACAACGTGAGCCGAACTTTGCATATCTCCCTAAGACTCTCATTTTTGCGCTTAATGAGACCCATGCAACAAATATCGTGAATATTGCCAAAGAGGTGTTTGGCGAGAAATGTCCGAATGCCAATATGGACAGATATGTACAGAAGATTACTTATTCGGCAGGCGATAGCAACGAGCTTATCCGCCAGTTCCGCAACGACCGTGACTTCCGTATTGCTATAACTTGTACGTTAGTGGCTACGGGTACTGATGTGAAACCGCTCGAAGTGGTGATGTTCATGCGCGACGTGGAATCTGAACCGCTTTACATTCAGATGAAAGGCCGTGGTGTGCGCACCATCGGCGATGAACAGCTTAGAGCCGTAACACCTAATGCCTTCAGTAAGGATTGTTTCTTCCTGGTCGATGCTGTGGGCGTCACCGAGCATACGATGTCTATTCCGGAACAGGGCGATGGTCCTGACACCGTTACGATAACATTGAAGGAATTGCTTGAGCGAATTGCTCATGGCAATCTGCCTGATATGTATCTGAAACGTCTGGCTGCTACTTTGTCCCGTCTACACAATAAGGCCGACAATAGTCAGCGTGCGGAGTTTGAACGGTTGGCAAGCGACTCTATGGATGCCATTGCACAGCGTATATACGATGCTTTGGAAAAAGATACGTTGCCGCCTTATAATGATATTAATGAGCCTAACAACGAGCGTAAGGGACTTGTCGCTCCGGTTGCCAATCATGCTGATGTGCGCCGATACATTCTTATTCTTGCTGCTGGCTTTGTCAATACGCTCATGCCTGGTGAGGACACGCTTATATCCAAGGGCTTTTCTGTGGAGGAAGCTAAAGACACTACAGAAGCTTTTGAGAAGTATTGTCGTGACCATGCTGATGAGATTGAGGCATTGCGCATTATCTATAATCAGAGTGGTGAGCCTATTAACTTTGATATGATGAAAGATTTGGAGAACAAGCTGAAGATGGAAAATAATCGTTTCAGCACGAAGCAGCTTTGGAACTCTTATGCCATCGTTTCTCCAAACCACGTGCGACGCGCCACCAAGAAGGAGGAGAGCGAGGCTCTTACCAATATTATACAGTTGGTGCGTTTTGCCTATCGCCAGATTGAACGTCTGGACAGCGTTTGCACTACAGCCCGACAATACTTCAATCTTTGGTGTGGTCAGTGGCATCGTGACATATCAGAACGACAGAAGCAGCTCATGAGCCAGATTGTGGACTATGTGGCAAGTAACGGTGCTTGCACCATAAACGACATTCGAGAGGACGACCGCACACAGGCTGCTCAGATGATTGCAGCATTCGGTACTAAGCAGAAGGCGGATGACGCTCTTCTTTCTTTGTTTAATTTTGTGGTTTTAAGAAAAACAGCATAACTTTGAATTATGGCAAACAATATATCTACAGAGCAATCGCTCACCAAGAAAGTATGGAATCTCGCCACTACACTTGCAGGACAAGGTATTGGCTTCACCGATTATATCACGCAACTCACTTATCTGCTTTTTCTGAAAATGGACGCGGAGAACGTAGAGGTGTTTGGAGAAGAGTCGGCAATACCTGCTGGATATCAGTGGGAAGAACTTATAAAGCTCGACGGACTGGATCTTTTGAAACAGTATGAGGAAACGCTAAAAGTACTCAGCGAGCAAGACAACCTTATAGGTACCATCTACACCAAAGCGCAGAACAAAATTGACAAACCTGTCTACTTGAAGAAGGTTATCACCATGATTGACGAGGAGCAATGGCTTGTTATGGATGCTGACGTGAAGGGTGCTATATATGAGAGCATTCTGGAAAAGAACGGACAGGATAAGAAGAGTGGCGCAGGACAGTATTTCACACCGCGTCCGCTCATCAAGGCTATGGTGGACTGCATCCGCCCGCAGATTGGCGAGACGGTGTGCGACCCTGCCTGTGGTACGGGTGGCTTCCTTCTCACGGCTTATGACTATATGAAGAATCAGTCGGCCGACAAGACTAAACGCGATTTTCTGCGCAACAAGGCTCTGCATGGCGTGGACAATACTTCACTTGTCGTCACACTCGCTTCCATGAACCTCTATCTGCATGGTGTGGGTACTGACCGCAGCCCCATCTCTTGTGAAGATTCGTTGGAACGTGAGCCTAAAACGCTCGTAGATGTTATCCTTGCCAATCCTCCTTTCGGACAGCGTCCGGCAGGGTCTGTGGAGCTTAACCGCCCCGACTTCTATGTGGAGACGAAGAACAATCAGCTGAACTTTCTTCAGCACATGATGCTCATGCTGAAAGTGGGGGGCCGTGCTGCCGTGGTACTGCCGGACAACGTTCTCTTTGAGGGTGGTGCTGGCGAGACTATCCGTAAACGCCTTCTTTCTGACTTCAATCTGCATACCATCCTGCGTCTTCCTACTGGTATATTCTATGCGCAGGGTGTGAAGGCTAACGTGCTGTTCTTCACAAAGGGACAGCCAACAAAGGAGGTTTGGTTCTATGATTACCGTACCGACATCAAGCATACGCTTGCCACCAACAAATTGGAGCGCCATCATCTTGACGACTTCGTGAAATGCTATAATCCCGACAATATCAATAATCGCACCGAAACCTACGATGCTGAGAGTAATCCGTCAGGACGTTGGCGCAAATACTCAGTTGAAGAACTCATCGCCCGTGACAAGACTTCACTCGATATCACTTGGATTAAACAGGGTGGCGAGGAAGAGGAACATACTCTGGAAGAACTGATGGCTACCATAAAGGAACAAAGCCAAAACATCAGCAAGGCGGTGAGTGAACTTGAAAAATTATTGGTTGACATCAAGGAGGATTAAGGGCATGGATGAAATCATAAAGCGAGAGGATGCTCTCTTTGGGCATATCTCAAAACTTATTGACGAGGCGCACAAGCATGTTAAAACTACTGTGAACACTACAATGGTCTACACTTACTATGGTGTTGGTAAATATATTGTGGAGGATGAGCAGCAGGGATACGAGCGTGCAGCGTATGGCAAGAAGGTGTTAAAAGCTCTTTCTGACAAACTGTGTCTGAAGTACGGTGAGGGTTGGTCTTATTCTAATTTAAGACAAATTCGACAGTTCTATTTGGCGTATGCGAATTTGACAGACGGTGTTTGTCAAATTCAGTTTGATTTGTCTTGGTCGCATTATCTTATACTTATGCGTATTGAGAATCATGATGCTCTCGTAGAGCTGACTCAACCTAAGGATGCCAATATCTATGCGTCGGCTTACCAACTCTATTTGCCTAACAAGGCTTTACTGCAAGCTAAGGTGAAGGAATGGATTGAGGAGTTTGAAGAGAACGAGGAAATAAAGAAACTTGAAGAAGACAAATAACAAATGAATACTAAAGCATTACGCCAAAAGATACTTGACCTTGCGATACATGGCAAACTTGTACCGCAAGACCCTAACGATGAGCCTGCATCAGTGCTCCTCGAGCGCATCCGTGCCGAGAAAGAACGCCTTATCAAAGAAGGCAAAATCAAACGCCCTAAAAAGACTAAGACAACTTCTGATAAGCCGCATTATCCGTACTTGCTGCCCGAAGGGTGGGTGTGGTGCAAGTTGGAAGACTATGTACTTTCTGTCACAGACGGCGACCATCAAGCACCTCCAAAATCATCTAATGGTGTCCCTTTTTTGGTAATATCAAATATATCAACATGGAAGATTGATTTTACAAATACTCGTTATGTTCCCAAAGAATATTATGAGAATATTAATGAAGACCGCAAAGCCAAACGTGGTGATATCTTGTTTTCTGTCACTGGTTCTTATGGTATTGTGGTAAATGTCAAAACAGACCAAGAATTTTGTTTCCAACGACATATTGGCTTGATAAAACCTGTTATAGGAAAAGAATACTTGTCGTACATTCTAATGAGTGGTTATATCAAAGGTTTATGTGATAATTTGGCAACAGGAACTGCGCAAAAAACAGTTGGGTTAGATACATTGCGTTCTTTTTTTATTCCAATAGCACCTATTCAAGAACAAAAAAGAATTGTTGCAAAAATCAAACAACTGCTTTTAGTAACAACTGCCTTGGAATGTGGAAAAAACGAATTGCAAACAGCAATTAAGCAAGTAAAATCAAAAATCCTTGACCTCGCCATTCACGGCAAACTCGTACCCCAAGACCCTACGGACGAACCTGCCAGCGAACTGCTCAAGCGCATCAATCCTAAGGCTGAAATCACATCTGATAACGGGCATTATCAGAAGTTGCCCGAAGGATGGTGTGAATGTTGTTTCGACGATATTTTCAATATTACAATGGGGCAATCCCCTAATGGCAGTAGTATTAATCATCAACAAGGAGTCGAATTTCATCAAGGGAAAATATTATTTGGAGATAAATATCTCAAGCAATCTGATATGTTTACGGATGCACCAACAAAATTAGCAACGCCTAATTCTCTGCTATTGTGTGTTCGTGCTCCTGTTGGCGTTGTAAACATAACTCAACGAGAGATATGTATAGGACGTGGATTATGTAGTTTAAAGCCTAATGCAGCAATAAATTTAGACTATGCATACCATGCTTTAACTACTTATCAATCTGATTTTGAGTCAAAGAGCACGGGGTCAACATTTAAAGCAATTTCTGGAAGTATTATTAGAAATGAAGTCTTTGCTTTACCTCCTCTAAAAGAGCAACACCGTATCGTTGCAAAAATAGAAGAGATATTTGCTCAACTTGATGCTATTGAAGCATCATTGTAGTCGACATGTTTAGCCATCGTAAGCGTAACACTTACGGTGGCTAAACCATATATGCGATTACCAAACGACAACCTTGTCTACGATTTTTTGCTGTTCGCTTGCTGTGCGACGCAGATAAATACGAGTGGTTTCAAGGCGTTCATGTCCCATGAGGTCGGCCAGAAGGGCGATGTCGTTAAACCGCTCGAGGAAGTTCTTGGCAAACCGATGACGGAATGAATGTGGATATACAACATCCCTGTTCATTCCATATTTTTCAGCAAAGTGTTTGAGTTGGTGGGCTATGCCTCGTGTGGTGATGCGATTGCCGAAGCGGTTGAGGAAGATATAACCCGACGAAACGTTCTTATCTTCGAGCCATTTGATAGCTTCTGTCCTCAGGTTCTTGGGGATATACAATCGGCGTATTTTGCCACCTTTGCTATAAAGGTCGAGATAGCCTACCTTAACGTGCTCCACCTTGATATGGAGCAGTTCGCTTACACGAGCACCGGTTGCAGCCATGAACCACACGACAAAATACCAGGTGTCGTGTCCGTCACTCTTCAGTTTTCGCTTGAAGAACTTATAGTCTGCATCACTAATCACATTCTCCAAAAAGTTCTTCTGCTGAACTTTCACAAACTTCACCTTTAGCTTCTCCTGCTTGGTAAACTCCAGATACTTGTTGATTGCCTGCAACCGTAAGTTTACAGTCTGCGGCTTGAAGTTCTCTACTAAATACCCCTTGTACGCCAAAAGGTTTCGTTTGTTCACCACCTTGTAGTGCTCCATAAAATACTTCACCGTCCATTCATAAGAACGTATGGTGTTCTTGGTCAAGTTGCCCTTGACCAAATACTCATTGAATTGTGTTACCATATTGCATTTGTTTAAAAATAAAACATATAACAATATAGGAACGTAACGGGCATTATCAGAAGTTGCCCGAAGGATGGGTGATTACACCCATGCAAACACTATGTGCTTTGGTAGATGGAGAGAAGCAAAATGGCATAGAAAGAATAAATCTTGATGTGAAGTATCTGCGTGGAGAACGAGAAGCTAAAGTATTAACGTCAGGCAAATATACAGCTGCAAAAACTTTACTGATTTTAGTGGATGGTGAAAACTCTGGAGAAGTTTTTCGTGCGCCAGTAGATGGCTATCAAGGTAGCACGTTCAAGCAACTTTCCATTCATGAAGTAATGTACACCGACTATGTTCTACAAGTAATAAACCTGCATCGAAAGACGCTAAGAGAGAATAAGGTCGGTTCAGCCATTCCACACCTGAACAAAAAGTTATTCAAGGCTATCAATGTGCCTATTCCTCCCTACGAAGAACAAAAAAGGATTGTAAATGCCATAAACAAAACATTCACAATCCTTGATAAGATAGCTGTGAACTTATAGGTTACAAGCAATAGAGTCTAATAATCTAAACAAATATTTAACCTTAACTGATATGCGCTTCTGTTCTGTTAATGGAGGTAACAGAATAATTATGGAGCGCATATCGCTTTGGGTTAATTTGAGTCGTGTGCTTCCATTTACATAATCTTTGTAATCTACATGGTTAAGATAGTACATCAAGTAATCAAAGTCACATTGTGGATCCAGAATATGTGCGTGATTATTCACCCAACATTTGCCTTTAATTGGATATGATTTGATTGCATATTTATCAAGGAATGGCGCGCCATCCTCTCCAAGTAAAAGAAATGTTCCGTCAACAAGGTAGTCGTCAATAAATCCAACTTGACCAGTTGCGCCATAATAAGGAAAAAGTTCATTTTCGTGTTTATTCGCAATACGTGAATTTCTCTCATTTGAATTAATAGGCTTACGCAAATTATCTAAAACCTTAGCAACGTTTTCCAAATAACAAACAGCCCATCCTTCAGGCAACTTCTGATAATGCCCGTTATCACAAGTGATTTCAGCCTTAGGATTGATGCGCTTGAGCAGTTCACTTGCAGGCTCGTCCGTTGGGTCTTGGGGTACGAGTTTGCCGTGAATAGCAAGGTCGAGAACTTTTGATTTTGCAAATTTAATATTTGCTTGCAAATTAGCTTTGCTGTGTTCAATAATATCAATTAATGCAAACCAATGCTCTATCTCTATCACTATACGTTTTTGTTCTTCATATGGAGGAAGTGGAAATTTTGTACTTGCAACTTTATCCGAGTTTAAGTTTGTTACAACACCACCGCTCGCAACATTAGTAAATTGTTCAAAAGCAAATGACGACGAAAGTAAGTAGTATAAGAAGTCTGATGTATACACTTTACCTAAGGGAGAAATAACTAACCAGCCATCATGGATACATCCATCAACATTTAGGATGTATGGGCGTCCAAAGCTCATGGAATTGGTAAGTAAAAAATCCCCTTTATGAACCATTCTTGATTTTTTAACACCTTCTGGTATTATTTTCTCTTTTACTGAATCTATATATTTACCATCTTTTTTAGTGTCACCAATTTTAATCCAGTTAATACCATTAGCTGCATCAGTTAAATAGTCTTTAATTGGACGAGGTGATCCACCTCTTGCAATTTCATTTACACTTCCAAGTTCACACCACACCCATGAACTCGGCACTTCAAAGGGCACGTTCTCATAATGCGGCTTATCAGAAGTAACCTTAAATTAGCAGACTTATAATTTTACAAGAAATTTTGTTCTTAAGATTGTCAAACAACTGATACACGCTCTCGTGTCATAAGGTACGAGCCTTCATTTCATTTCTTTCAGACAAATAAGCAGCACCTCACCATCTCTTGGTTCCGCAAAGCGGGACCGACTATCATCCTCAACATCATAGTGGATGCGTTAGTCCCCTTTCGCGGAACCCGCAGCTCATACTCAATTAGCTTGTGTTCGTGGGTGCGTGGCTACGGCGAGACGCCATAGCCTCCTATGTTTGCACTCTTGCTCATTTATAATCTTACCGATAAACTGCAATTCCTCTACCAGTTCAAAATTGAACAATTCACAATGCGCCTTGGCGCACAATTCCTCGCTTGGCTCTGCCGCTTGCCTAAGCAAGAATTCAAAAGTCACCGCTCGGCTCTGCCGCTTGCCTAAGCAAGAACTCCTAATTCGGACGGCGTCCGCCGTCCACTATGCAAATATCGTACAAAGAGTAAAAATGTGTTACAAAATAAAAATCAATTCTAGAGAATTAAAAAGCTGTTTTTATAGTGTTATGCTGTGCAAACAGCACCAATGCTTAACGATAGCGCCGCTTTTACACTACAATAGTGCCACTATTAGAGTGTAAAAGTGGCGCTATTGCATGATAAAAGTGGCACTATTGTAGTGTAAAAGTGGCGCTATTGCAGCCCTATGAGGCTTGTTTAGCTCAGTCATTCATTGCACACTGCTCTTCTTAGTAGTGTAATCTACAGAGTGTCAGTATGTTATCGCTGCACGCTCAAAATTCAAGAATTTCGCACCAAAGATTTCTTCGTGCGCCGAGCTCATAGTATTGAGCATCAGAAATGCAAATATTGTCTTCGGCGGAGCCTCCCATAGCAGATATATAATAAAAAAAAGGAAGCCGTTACTGTGTGTAACGACTTCCCTTTTTTATTGATTATAATATCTGCATGTCTTATCTTATCTCACCACTTTCGCTACGCCTTCCATGGTCTTGAGTATGAAGACGCCGTGGTGGGCGGGGTTGTCAAGGAACTCTCCGTAGGTGGTGTGGCGTAGCCATGTGCCGTCGGCAGAGAAGAGGTCGACTGGTGTGGCTGTGGTGAGCGTGGCTGTGGCTACGGTGCCGGAGATGGAAGAGGCAGTGTTGAGGACCACTGTCTGCCACGGGCTCCACGGAGAGAGGACCGTGCCCTTCACAGCCTGTACGCGCCACTGGTAAGTGGAGGCGGCGTTGAGGTCCGAGAAGCTGTAGAGCGGTTCGCTGATGCCGTTTATCTTCTGTGTGGCTTTTTTACGTGGTGCTGCGGCGGGAGAGGCTGTGAAGTCGTCCTCGGTGAAGTCGCCGTCATAGACAGCCACCTTGCATACGTAGCCGCGCTTCTTGGGCTTGATGGTCAGACGACAGTCTGAGGCGTCCTTGTTGTCGAGGACAACGGTGGTGAGAGTGCCGTCGGGAGTGATGTCGCATGACGAGATGTCCGATCCGTCAGAGGCAGTAAGATAGAGCGTGAAGCGTGCCTCGTCAGCGCCGTAAGGCTTGGAGAGGATTCGTACGGTGATGGCGTCCGACTGGAGATTGGTGAGGAGGGGAGAGGTTAGCTCGCCCTGCACCTTTGCGCTGCCGAGCTTTGCGCAGCCGATGCCCTCGAACACCTTTATGCCGGTCCATCCCTCTGTGGACATCATGTCGTCCAGCTTGGAAGAGATGTCGGTGTTGCCGTCCGACTTGAGATTGGCTCCCCATCCGGAGAGGTCTTCGCTGACGAGCTGGCATGCCTCGGGAGAGGCGTCAGCCGAGCTTTCGCGCAGCTCCACATTGTAAGATTCGGCTTCCTCCACGGCGCTCCATGTGGCGCGGAAGGCGTCTGCCGTGATGTCCTGCGAGGCGAGGTCGGAGGGAGTGTTGACTGTCTCGCCACCCATGAAGGTGAATGAGACGAGGCCCTGGAGGCTCTCGCTTATCTCGGTAATGGGCTTGCCCATAAACTTGCGTCCGTCCTTGTTGGCGTTATAGAGCGCGGCAGCGGGCGTGGAGGTGTCGGTAAGCGAGGTGTTGCGCATGGTGCCGGGATATGTGTCGGCGAAGTTGGTGGCAGAGGTGCGCTGATTGTCGGCTGGGATGATGGTGAAGCGCTGATGGTAAGACCGGTTGTTGATGGTGTTGGTCTCCCAAGCGTTATAGTCATAGTCGACATGGATGACGAGCATTCCGCTTGACGGTATCTCCTCGTCGTTGCCTGTGCCCTGGCGGTTCTCGAGCAGATAATATTCTGTGGGGTGGGCGTCGTTATAGACGATGTAAGCCTCGGGGCTTTCCGAGAGTGCCTTCATGTCCTTGACGAAGCATGGCGAGGAAAGCTCGGTGGGCTGCAGCCATCCGCTCACCCAACGCTCGTACGAATTGTAGCCTACGGGGCGATATCCGTCGCCGGCATACGATCCGTAGTCCATGAGGTCCCATTCGTCCATGCCGTAATTGCCGTTGCCGGAGGTGTCGTAGAGGTCAGGAATGCCGAGGCAATGGCTGAACTCGTGGCATGCTGTGCCGATACCGTCCATGTAGCTACCGCTGTCGCCGTTAAGCTCTGAGGAGCATCCGTAGGTGTTGATTCTGACGCCGTCGATGGTGAGGCTGTATCCGGCTTCCTCCAGATTCCATTCGTGCTGCCAGATGGTGTTGGCGAGAGTGTTGCTGTTGGCAGCTTCGCCGTATCCGGCATAGATGAGATAAACCTGATCTGCCTCGCCGTCGCCGTCCCAGTCGTAGTCGGCGAAGTTTACCTGGTCGGCTGCAAGCTGACATGCCTCGTATACCATTCCTGCGGGGTCGACATCATTGCCGTAAGCGTCATTGGCTCCGTAGGCTGCCATCTTCTTCGACACGGTGACGGGTCCTACGACGTCAAACTCAAGGTCGAAGAGACCGTAGCTCTGATTGTAGAAATAGTCGTGTACGGAACCTGAATTGTTGAGCTTGGAATAGCCCTTGAGGTTGAAGTAGTCGTTCCATTCTGCCTGCGTATGTGTGCGCATCATCTTCGTGTCCTGGAAGTTGACGAGGATGACGAGTCCCTTACGCTTGCCGGTCACTCCGATGCCTTCGCCTCCACCTGCTCCGACCATCTTGTGCGGTGCGCGTTTCTGGAGGCGTGCTATGCGTGAGGCATTGCGTGCGGTGCGACGTTCTGCTCCGATCTGCTTCACCTTCTCTGCCTGGGAAGAGTAAGTGCGGAGGAAGCCAAGCTCCTGTGCGCTGCGTGCGGAGGGGGAATGGGCTATCTGTGAGGAAGGCGCAAGGCGTCCGTCCTTATCGAGCACGGCGTAACAGTAAGCCCCGTCTGTGGCACGAACGAGCGGCATGCCGTCTTCGGTGGATGTGAAATGGAAGTGTTCGTCGCCTCGTACGGTGATGGTGAGGGACGTGCCGTCAGGTTGCTTGACGGCGGTCTTGATGCGCTTGGCGGGAACGGCGTGTGAGGCAGCCGAAGCAAGAAGGCCAAGGGCAAGAATGGCGATGTGTTTTGACATGTCTATAGTTGATGGGTTATTAAAGCAGTTTAGGAGTTAAAGAAATTCCTTAACTCCTAAACTGTATATAAATGTTTTCTTATTTCTTGATGTTGGGCTCTTCCAGTCCGTAACCGCCCTTGCGGTCGATGGCCTTAAGATAGAGTCCGAGGAAGAGGGCTGCTACGCCGAGAGAGGCGAAGACCACCATAGGTACGGTGTAGTTGTACTGGAGAGGGTCGGTCACTCCGGGGTTGCTTGCCTTCAGAACGCTACCGATGATCATCGGGAATGCGTAGAGGCCGATGTTCTGAATCCAGAAGATGAGGGCGTAGGCAGAACCGAGCAGCTTGCCGTCGATGAGCTTGGGCACAGAGGGCCAGAGGGCTGCAGGGACGAGCGAGAAGGAGATGCCGAGAACGATGATGGCGGCGAGGGTGATGATGACGCTCTGTGTGGTGGGCACAACGAAAGCGAAAATCAGGTGGCACACGATCATGAGCACGGCTCCGAGGATGAGCATGGAAGCTCCCTTGCCCTTACGGTCGAGGAAGTTGCCGAGGAACGGTGTTACGGCTGCTGCACCAAGCGGGAACATGAAGAACACCTGTCCTGCCTGCTCGGCTGTGAAGTGGAGGTTGCACTGGAGCATGTTGATAGCGTACTTCTGGAATGGGAAGATGGCTGAATAATAGAGCACGCAGAGCAATGCCACTACCCAGAACATGCGGAGCGAGAGAATCTTGCCGATGTCTGACACCTTGAAGGGATCGTCCTTTTCTTCTTCGGCGCCCTGTGCGTCGAGCTTCTTGTCCATGAAGCCGTAAGAGATGAAGCAGATGAGGCCGATGCAGACGAGGAGCAGAGAGGCTGCTACAGGACGGCTGACGCTGATGGGATTGATGGAAGCCAGGAAGGGTGAGCCGAGCATTACGACTGCTACGCCGATACGGGCGATGGCCATCTCGATGCCCATGGCGAGTGCCATCTCGTGGCCTGTGAACCACTTGACGATACCACGGCTGACGGTGATGCCTGCCATCTCTGCGCCGCAACCGAAGATCATGAAGCCGATGGCTGAGAGCTTGGCTGAAGCGGGCATTCCGTCATACCAAGGTGTGACGTTCCACCATGCTTGCGGCAGATTGAGTGTGTTGTCCATGAAGGTCTTTACTGAAGACGCATCGAAGAGGTCGGTGACGGCATACCAGTTGATGGCTGCGCCAAGCACCATTACCACTCCGGAGAGGACGGCTGTGAAGCGTACGCCCATCTTGTCGAGGATGATTCCTGCGAAGATGAGGAAGAACACGAACACGTTGAGGAACGGCTCGGAACCTGCAAAGTGACCATAGGCGTCAGGATCCCATCCGCGCTGTGTCTGCAGCAGTCCCTGAAGCGGTGAAAGTACGTCTACGAAGATGTAGGCGAAGAACATTGCGCTCGCAAGGAGCACAAGGGCTGTCCAGCGCATAGCTGGAGAATCGCTTAATTTCTGCATTTCTTAATTTATTATTTAGTATTTATTATTTATTACTTGTTACTTATTATTTATTACGTGTTATTTATTATTTGTTACTTATTACTTATTATTTATTACTTGTTACTTATTTATTGGTTATTATTTGGCTTCATCTTTTTGGTTATAGATGAGAGGATTTTCCCGATTTCTTCTGAATCTTCTTTTATAGACATGTATTGCTTTTCGTTCAAGTATTCTGTCTTGTATAAGAGTTCTATCCAGTATTGGGTTTCTCTGCATTCTTTTGCGGCTATGTATAGTTTCGAAACGAAGTCGGCTCGGCTTATTGCTGCTCTCGATTCTGCGATGTTGGCTCCGATGCTTGTGCCGGAGCGCAGAAGCTGCTTGCTAAGGACATGTTCCCTTTTGTCATCGCGCAACCACTTGTAAAGATTGACAATCCTTACAGCAAAAGCCATGGCTTTGTCGTTTAGTAATATACCTGCTCCGTGCATGATCCACCAAATAATAATTAATAATTAATAAATAAAAAATTATTTGAGCCACTTATCGAGCCATCCGAAGAAGGTGCGCTGCCAGAGCACGCCGTTCTGAGGCTTGAGCACCCAGTGGTTTTCGTCGGGGAAGATGAGGAGCTCGGCGGGGATGCCACGGAGACGGGCGGCGTTGAAAGCGCCGAAGCCCTGGTTGGCGTTGATGCGATAGTCCATTTCGCCGTGGATGCAGAGGATTGGTGTGTCCCACTTGTCTACGAACTTATGCGGTGAGTTTTCGTAGGTGCGGCGGGCACGGTCTGTCTTGTCCTTGTTCCAGTAAGCGTCGTCGTACTCCCAGTTGGAGAACCATGCCTCCTCGGTGTCGGTATACATCGACTCGAGGTTGAAGGCTCCGTCGTGGGCGATGAATGCCTTGAAGCGCTTGTTGTGGTGGCCGGCGAGATAGTATACCGAGAAGCCTCCGAAGCTGGCGCCTACACATCCGAGGCGGTCCTTGTCGACGTATGGGAGATTGTTGGCGGCGTCGTCAATGGCAGAGAGATAGTCGTCCATGCACTGGCCGGTCCAGTCGCCTGATACAGCCTCGTTCCATTCTGATCCGAAGCCGGGGAGTCCGCGGCGGTTGGGAGCGATGACCACGTAGTCGTTGGCTGCCATGATCTGGAAGTTCCAGCGGTAGCTCCAGAACTGGCTGACGGGGCTTTGAGGTCCACCCTCGCAGAAGAGGAGTGCAGGATATTTCTTGTTAGGATCGAAGTGAGGCGGGAGGATTACCCATACGAGCATCTGCTTGCCGTCTGTGGTCTCCACCCAGCGCTGCTGCACCTTGCCCATCTCAAGCTGATCGTAGAAAGCCTTGTTCTCTGAGGTTATCTGCTTAATCTTGGTTTTCTTGACGTCCTTTCCGGGAGTGATGACGTAAAGCTCGTCGCCCTGAGAGATGCTGTGGCGTGAGGCGAGAATCTTGCCTGTGTTGCCGAGCATCTGGAGCGAACCGAAGTCCATCCAGTCGTCAGTAAGCTGACGTACGTCGCCGTTGAGATTGGTCTGATACATATTGACGCAGGCATGCCAGCAACCTATGAAGTAGAGCGTGCGCGAGTCGGCAGCCCAGCAGTAGTCGTCCACGTTAGAGTCGAACTTCTCTGCCACGTATGTCTTCTCACCGGTGGCGAGATTGTAGACGCAGAGTCGGTTGCGGTCGCTCTCATATCCGTCGTGTTTCATTGACTGCCAAGCCACGAACTTGCCGTCGGGCGAGAACTTGGGATTGACGTCATAGCCCATATTGAGGTCGCCCTGCTGATGGTTGATGGCCTGGTCTTTCTTGGTCTTTGTGGGGTCATACTCGGGGGCCTTATATCCCTCGGGCTTGCAGAGATTCTTGGTGTTGCCAGTCTCTACATTATAAAGATAGATGTCAGAGTCGGTGGAAGTGGCGTAATTGACGCCCGTCTTCTTGCGGCATGTGTAAGCGATGGTCTTCGAGTCGGGGCTCCAAGCGAGCTGTTCCACGCCTCCGAAGGGAGCCATCGGGCACTCATACGGTTCGCCTTCGATGATGTCCTTGCCATTGTCGACGCCCTCGGCTGTGACATTGGCAACAAAGGGATGAGCCATGGACTCAACATAATGGTCCCAGTGGCGATAATTGAGGTCGGTCACCAGTCGGCCTGAAGCCAATGGCAGGTCGTCCGGATTCTTCTTGATGCTTTCGTGATAGGGGAGCGACTTGATGAGGATGACCTTCTTCTCGTCGGGCGAGAAGCGGAATCCTTCGATGTCGATGTCACTCTTGGTGAGCTGTCGGCGGTCAGATCCGTCGGCGTTCATGCTCCAGAGCTGACCCTTGGTGAGGAATGCGATGCGCTTTCCACCGTCAATCCATGCAGCGTCAGTCTCGTTGGCAGCCGTAGTGGTGAGCGTACGCTGTAGCTTTCCGTCAGCGCTGACGGTATAGAGCATCTGGTGGCTCTTGTTCTGCTTTACGCTGTAATAGCCCACCTGGTAAGCTACTGTCTTGCCGTCTGGAGAAGCAGCTGCTCCTCCGATGCGTCCCATAGCCCAGAGTGTCTCCGGTGTCATGCGGTCGCCCTTGCTGATGGCAGCCACGTCCGTGGTCTTACCGATCATGGTCTGTGCTTCGGCATTGATGCTGGCGCAACCGATTGCGGCGGCGACAGCGATGGTTGATAATGTCTTGTTCATAGTTTGTTTTAGTTAGGCGTATTTTTCTGGTGTTTTCTGAAGAAATAAAAAAAGTAGCTAAGGTATCAAACCTCCGCAGCAAACAGCCCCATTTATCTAAAGCCTGAAAGAAACTAATCTTCTTTTTTGGATGCTGCGGAGGCTGGAAACCTCCGCTACTATTATGTCTTACTGAAGTCCCTTGCGCTTGCGCTCGAGTTCCTCACGCTTACGCTGGAGTTCCTGCTGCTGCTCCTGCATAGCCTGGAGACGTGCAGCCAGTCCGCTGAGCTTCTTAGGATTGTTCTTGTTTTCCTCATACTTCTTCTCGAGGATGGCGAGGAGCTTCTCGTCATTGGTGGTCTTGCGGAGCGTCCACATGATGGCGGCGCTGAAGAACAGCGAGATGAAGTAATAGAAGTTAAGACCAGCCGAGTAGTCGTTGAACATGAAGAAGAACATCACCGGCATGAGGAACATCATCCACTGCATCATCTTCATCTGCTCAGCCTGCTGTCCGACCATCTGGTCGCGCTGCTGGCGCATGGTCATCAGCGAGTAGAGGATGTTTGCCACGCAGAAGAGAATACATGTGAGCGAGAGGTGGTCGCCGATAAGCCAGAGATTGGTGTTCCACTCGATGATGGGGTCATACGTAGAGAGATCCTTTATCCAAAGGAAGCTCTCGCCTCGGAGCTGGATGGCGTTCGGCACGAAGTTGAACATTGCAATCCAGATAGGCATCTGTATGAGCATCGGCAGACAGCCTGAGAGAGGTGACACGCCGTACTTGGAGTATTCCGCCATCATGGCCTGCTGCTTCTGCATCTGGTCCTCGGGCTTGTTGAGGTGCTTTGTGGCTTCCTCAAGTTTCGGCTTCAGCACACGCATCTTTGCAGACGACATGTAGCTCTTCTTCACCATCGGATAGGTGATGAGCTTCAGGAGCAGAGTGATGAGGATCAGGACGATACCCATGTTGATGTTGAGTCCTGTAAGGAAGTCGAAGACGTAGATGGTGAACCAACGGTTGATGATTCGGAAGAGCGGCCATCCGAGATAGACGAGGCGCTGCATCTCGAGGTCCTTATTGAATGAGCATTCCTTCTCGATGCGCTTGAGGAGACGGAAGTCGTTAGGTCCGAAATAGAAGTCGAACTCTGACGGTGTGGCTCCGGTGGGGTCGAAGAAAGTCTTCATCTTAGCCTCGTACTGCTTCAGGTAGCCCGACCCCTTCTCCTGCGGGATGCTGGTCATAACGGCGTTCTCGGCGAAGTCGTTTTTGGCAATCATCACGGCAGAGAAGAACTGGTTCTTGAAAGCCACCCAGTCAATCTTCTTCTCGATGGTCTCGTCCTTCACCTCCTTAGCCTCAGAGAGATAGTCGGTGCCGCCGTCCGCCTTGTGATATGTGAGCGAAGAGTAGCGGTTCTCGAAGGTGAAGCCGCGCTCCTGCTGGCGGATAAGGTCCTTCCACTGTACGTCCATCTGTGTGGCAGAGGGAGCGAAGTCGCCACCCAGTCCTACAGCCTGAAGCTGAGTGTGGAGCATATAGTCGCTTCCGAGACGATACCTGATGATGAGTGCCTTGCCCTTGCCGGCTTCTGCGGTCATTGTCACGGTGGAGTCGGTACGTTCTGACGGTGTGAAATAGAGGTCAGCCGTGTTTATGTTCACGCTTTTGGCAGCGAGGGCGAAGTTAAGGCTCTGCGTCTTGCCGTCGAATAGCGTCACGTCCTTGTTGTCGTTGCGGTCCTCAAAGTTCTTGATGACAGCCTTCGTCACTACGCCTCCCTTGGTGTTGAGGGTAAGGCTGAGGTCCTTGTTCTTCAGCGTTACGTCCTGTGCTTTGCCCTGCAGAGCTGCATAGAAGAGAGCTGTGGTGTCGGCTTCTGCAGCAGCCTTGGCTTGTGCAGTCTTCTGCTGTGCTGCCAGTTTTGCAGCATTTTCGGCTTTCATCCTTGCCACGTTCTCAATGGAATCCTTCTGCTTCTGTGTTGCCACCTGCTCTGCAGATGGCTGGCTCCAGATGTAATATCCGATGAGGACAGCGGCTATAAGGCTAAAGCCGATGATGTTGTTTTTGTCCACGATCTGTTTTAATTATTATTTATTAATTTTTAATTGTTACTTTTTTGTGCTATTGCTGCTTTAATGAAATCGACGAAGAGGGGATGTGGATGGAGGACGGTGCTCTGGTATTCGGGATGGAACTGTGTTCCGATATACCACTTCATTCCCGGTATCTCCACAATCTCTACGAGGTCGCTCTCAGGATTGCGTCCCACGCATTGCATGCCGGCACGCTCATACTCCTTCTGGAAGTCGTTGTTGAACTCATAGCGGTGGCGATGGCGCTCCTGGATGTGCTCCTTCTTGTAGATGTCGAAGACGCGCGATCCCTGTCTGAGCACACATTCGTATGCGCCGAGACGCATTGTGCCACCCATATTGGTGATGTTCTTCTGCTCCTCCATGATGTCGATGACGTTATGCGGCGTCTTCTCGTCCATCTCGCGACTGTTGGCGTCGGCGTAACCGAGCACGTTGCGAGCGAACTCGATGACCATCATCTGCATGCCGAGGCAGATGCCGAAGGTGGGGATGTTGTGTGTGCGGCAGTAGTGGGCTGCCACAATCTTTCCCTCGATGCCACGCTGTCCGAATCCCGGGCAAATGAGGATGCCGTCCTGGCCCTCGAGCTTCTCTGCCACGTTGTCCTCTGTGAGGTATTCGGAATTGATGAAGGTGATGTTCACCTTGCGGTCGTTGTATGTTCCGGCGTGAGAGAGGCTCTCACGTATTGACTTGTATGCGTCCTGCAGGTCGTACTTGCCAACGAGTCCGATGTTGACTGTGTCCTTGGCGTTGTTGCGACGCTCGAGGAAAGCACGCCAAGGTCCGAGCGATGGCTTCTCGCCGATAGGCTCACCCATCTTGCGAAGGATGGCAGTGTCAAGACCCTGGTTCTGCATGTTGATGGGCACCTCATAGATGCTCGGCAGGTCTTCACTCTGGATGACACAGTCGAGGTCGACGTTGCAGAAGTTTGCCACTTTCTTGAGGACAGGCTCCTCGAGGTGCTTCTCCGTACGGAGGATAAGCACGTCTGGCTGTATGCCCACGCTCTGCAGTTCCTTCACGGAATGCTGTGTCGGCTTGGTCTTCAGCTCACCGGCGGCTCTCAGATAGGGCACGTAGGTGAGGTGGATGTTTATGGCGTTCTTGCCAAGCTCCCACTTGAGCTGTCGGATGGCCTCCATGAACGGCGCACTCTCGATGTCGCCGATGGTTCCTCCGATCTCCGTTATTACGAAGTCGTAATGGTATTTCTGTCCGAGCGACTTTACGTTTCGCTTAATCTCGTCGGTTATGTGTGGCACCACCTGGATGGTTTTTCCGAGATAGTCGCCACGGCGCTCCTTGTCGATAACAGCCTTGTAGATGCGTCCCGTAGTGAGCGAGTTCGCCTTAGTGGTCTGTATGCCAGTGAAGCGTTCGTAGTGGCCGAGGTCGAGGTCTGTCTCCATTCCGTCAACAGTAACGTAGCACTCGCCGTGCTCGTAAGGGTTTAGCGTACCCGGATCAATGTTGATGTATGGGTCGAACTTTTGGATAGTGATGTTGTAACCTCTTGCCTGCAAGAGCTTACCGATTGACGACGAAATGATTCCTTTACCTAATGAAGATACTACGCCGCCAGTGACAAATATGTACTTTGTTTCAGCCACGGTGATTATATATATAAGAATTAATATTCTATTAAATACGTACAAAAATACAAGGTGCAAAGTTAACATAAAATTGCGAAACACACAAACGATTCAATATTTTATTGTTACCTTTGTCGGGCAAATGAATATGTGTGTAGAACACAGGAAAACAACTTTATTAATATGAAATTACGTTATCTTCTTATAATGGCAGGCTTTTTCATGGCTTTCACGTCCTATGCGCAAAGCCGCTACCGCCTCCACCGCACACACCCTACGGACACCGTTCCGGTGATTGTCAAGCAATATACCGATTCGCTTTCGGCTTGCCGTGAGCGCATCGACTCGCTCTCATTGATGCGACGTGAGGCTGACGAGGACAATCTTGACGGCACATTCTACCGGCTTTTCGTTCCTCCCACGTTTTATCATGACGTGGTGAGGAGAGCGTTTACGATAGGTGCGGACACCGTAATGGGCATGGAAGACCAGAGTATGATGGATCTTTATCTGCGCCGACCGGACCTCGTGGCTTCCACGCAGAGCCAGCTGGAGCACACCGGAGGCATCATCAATCCTGAGCCGGACAAAATGAAGCCGGACGCAGACATGGTGGACGTCATAGAAATGGCGAAGCCCGACCCGGTGTATCCCGACATGGATATGCCCATTAATATATATGTGGAAAAGCCGAACTTCTGGACAGTCTCGGGCGACTACTCGCTGCAACTCTTCCAGAATTTCGTCTCAAGTAACTGGTATAAGGGCGGCGAGAGCAACTACTCGGTGCTTGGAACCTTGACGCTGCAAGCCAACTATAACAACAAGCAACGTTTCCGCTGGGACAACAAGCTGGAGATGCGACTCGGACTGCAGAGCTCGCGAGGCGACACGCTGCATGCCGTGCGTGCTTCGGAGGACCTTCTGCGCTATACAGGCAAGGTGGGACTGCAGGCTTCAAAGCGTTGGTATTACACCTTTCAGCTCATCGCCAGCACGCAGTTTATGCACGGTCTGAAGAGTAACGACCATACCATTTATTCAGCCTTCATGTCTCCGCTCACCGTCAATCCCTCTGTCGGTATGGACTATAACGTCAACGGGCTGAAGGGCAATCTTACCGGATCCGTGCATCTCGCCCCGATAGCCTACAACTATACGTACGTGCGCAAGTTGGCGATGGCTACGCGCTACGGCATAGATGAGGGCCGACGCACTAAGAGCGACTTCGGTTCGGAAATAACCATCGACCTTAAATGGCAGATTACGAAGGACATACGATGGAAGACACGTATGTACGCCTACACCACATACAAGCGAATGCTGATGGAGTGGGAGAATACGTTGACGTTCGTGGTGAACAAGTATATCTCGAGCAACCTGTTCCTCTATCCGCGCTTCGACGACTCTGCCAAGCGTGACGACCATCACGGATTCTGGCAGATGAAGGAGTATATATCGTTAGGATTTAATTACGGCTTCTAAGGCTGTGCGAATTGAGAGATTAAAAGTTGAGAATTGAGAATATATGCAGATTGAACCTATAGCATACTTCCGCTCTCCGTTCGCCACCAAGTTCGGCGTCCCGAAGCAGAGCGGCCTTGTGGAGAACCTTATGGGCACCATTGAGTTTGTGCCCCAATATCGTAATGCTGATGCGCTGCGTGGCATGGAGGACTTTGATTATCTCTGGCTTATATGGGAATTCTCAGCCAACCGCCACGTTGCCACCAGTCCCGTTGTGCGTCCGCCGCTGCTTGGCGGCAACCGCAAAGTGGGAGTGTTCGCCTCGCGTTCGCCGTTTCGGCCTAACCGCCTCGGACTCTCTTCGGTGCGCATATCGGAGATAGAAATTGATGCGACACGTGGACCTCTGATACATGTTCTTGGCGCAGACCTCATGGACGGCACTCCCATCTACGACATCAAGCCCTACGTCGTCTATGCCGACTCACATCCCGAAGCCCGTAGCGGATTTGTGGATAAGAATGCCATCCGCTGGTTGGAAGTGGTGGTGCCCGACGCCGTAGCGTCACGTTATTCGTCGAACGAACTCGCCGCCCTTCGCAAGGTGTTGTCCCTCGACCCGCGCCCGCACTATCAGGACAACCCTGAGAAGGTGTACGGTATGATGTATGCCGGAAAAGACGTGAAGTTCAGAGTGGAAGGCGACGTGCTGACTGTGGTGGAAGTGGAATAAAGAAAAACTAAATACCTCATAACCTAAAAACTAATGTACGAAATGAAGAAGATGATTTATGCTGCGATGGCAGTTGTCTCAATGAGCTATTCTGCTCCCGCAATGGCACAATCACAGGAGTTGCAGACAATGGTGAATGCTTATTTCACGGAAACGCTGAAAGCGCAGCAGACAGTATTGGAGAAAGCTGACCGTGAGGCATTCTCTCAGAATAAGCCTTCCGACACCAAGCTTCAGCTTGCGATAAAGGGTAAGGACGTCACCGGCTATCAGAAGATGGTTTGGGCTGCATGGTGCGAGGCCAACAAGAGTCTGAAGGAAGAAAAGCTCATGGAAGCGGAAGACCTGAAGCTTGCCAAGCACAGTTCGTGGAACATTCCGGCTTGTCTTGAGCCTGATGCCGTAATGCCATATTATTATGGTAAGAAGGGCGTGGCTGCGGACGGCAAGTATCCGCTCTTTCTGTATGTCCACGGTTCGGGACCTAAGGACCACGAATGGGAGAACGGCATACAGCTGGGATTGCGATTCAAGGATAGCCCTTCCATCTATTTCGTACCTCAGATACCTAACGAAGGCGAATACTATCGCTGGTGGCATTTGTCCAAGCAGTATGCTTTCGAGAAGCTTATCCGTCAGAGCATGGTGAATGGCGATGTTGACGCCAATCGCCTCTATGTGTTCGGAATAAGCGAGGGCGGTTATGGCAGCCAGCGCCTCGCATCCTTCTATGCAGACTATTGGGCTGCAGCAGGACCGATGGCAGGTGGCGAACCTTTGAAGAATGCGCCGGTGGAAAACTGTGCCAACATCGGTTTCTCCTTTCTGACAGGTGCCGACGATACGGGCTTTTATCGCAACGACCTTACCTGGTACACACAGGTGGCTTTCGATTCTGCGCAGCTTGCCCGTCCCTTGGCAGTGGACAATACGCCCCTCTTCCGCCATCGCATCAATCTCTTGCCCGGCATGCAGCATGCCATCAATTATGGACTGACCACTCCTTGGCTGAAGCAGTTCGTGCGCAATCCATATCCTAAGACCGTGCTTTGGGAGGATTTTGAGATGGACGGCAGACATCGTTCAGGCTTCTATAATCTGCAGGTGTTGGTTCGTCCGTCCGAGAAACGCACCTACTACGAGATGGATATCGACAAGAACGTGGTTTCCATCAAGGTCAGTGACGTGGATTACGTCACTACTCTGAAGGATAAGCAATGGGGCATAGACCTGAAGTTCAGCCGCAGCTATTCCATGGCTACAGGAGGTAAACTGAGAGTTTATCTCAACGATCAATTGGTTAACCTCAGCAAACCGGTAACTGTCAAGATTAACGGAAAGCAGGTATTCCGCGGCGTTGTCAAGGCAGACCTGCAGGCGATGGTGAATAGTTGCGCAGAATACTTCGACCCATGCCGAATATATCCTGCAGCCATTGACTTGGATTATTGATAGGGAGCCGAAGGTTAGAACACGTCTACTACTGATTTATGAATCGTATTTTTATAAAATATATCTGAGAGAAATTGGTTACTTCCATACTCAATGACGTCATAAACAGATAAAAAAACATGGAACAACAAATTGGCTTTATTATAGATGAGAACACAAAGACGGCTATAGCTGTCTTGTTTACTAACATTATCAATGCAGACGGCATTGTGTATGAGTCTGAATTGTCATGTTTGAAAGAAATAAGGCACAAGTATAGCTTGACAACAACGCACTTTAAGGATGTAAAGACAATGTCATTGGCAACTGCCATCAATAAGATTATAACCACATCCAAGAAGAAGGGGGACAAACTGTATGGCATGATTTGCGATGACATGGTAAAAGTAGCCAGTGTCAACGGAAGTGTATCGTCAGAGGAAGCCATGATATGCCTGGCTTTCAGATATGCGTACGAATTTCAGGATGCTCATTTCTTTGAATATGAATATAAGAGCATCAAGTTGGCAAAGAAGGAAGTGATATATATTGATGATGGTCGGAATGAACGGACAGAGGAGCTGCGTGATGAGAGCAAGAACTATTACGACAACCTTAGCAGTGTTCTGAAGATGTACGGCTTTACATACGTATGCATTCCGACAATTCAAAGACAGCTGATGTCTTACTCGAAAGAATTTTTAGGAAACATAATAGAATATCTGTATCCGAATAGAGTGACAGAGGGTGTGATTGACAACTTGTTGAAAAGGTTGACTGGCGACAGCCTGTCTGTGTTTGGATGCCAGATAATGCAAGAAGGAGCCAAGATGAAGACGTTCCCGCCGTCATTGCTGTTTAAGATTAACGAGTCGACAGTGGTATCGTCAAAAGACAACACGCGCCGTACCGTATTCAATCTTTTGCAGTTGCCTATAAAAGACGGGTGCAGAATACAAGACACCATCCAGGACTTTATGCGTAAGTACCGCGGCTTAGTTAGTCGTATTCATGTTGACGACAGCTTTGATACGAATGTAAAGTTTAATATAAGAAGCTTCCAGCGTACACTGGTTGACTTCTATTTTGCACTCGATCAGGAATTTGACAAAGTGCTGATAAAGGTGCCTTGTCAAGGCAGACATGAATGCATCTTGAGGTTTGGGGATCTGACAGAGGCTAAATTGACAAAAGGTTTGGTGCCGTACTATATTCTCATTCTTTATTTGTGCAAGACTGGAAAGCCTTTGCTGAAAGGTAGCAAGGAGTACGAGGGCTCAAAGGAATGGCAGATGCATAAAGAAATATTTGATGCCATCTCGGGCAGTATTTCCTGTTCTAATAAATTCAATTATAACATGTATAATGAGAAAGGCAGAATAAGTAAAGAAATAAAAAAAATCATGCCTAACAATCCTAACTGGGCATTGTATGTGCCTATACGAAATAGTAAAACCGCAGAGTTTTCTATAGGTATGGATATGCAGGTGTATATAAAGAAAGGCAAAGACACTTATGAATTGGTGGAATGGGTTGAAAGCCTGATAAATAAGAAGACTTGTAACTGTTCAGCACCCCTATAGAAGTAGCCATCTGCACATATCTTTTTATCAAAAAACATGGCTTCATGTCCACCATGCAAATATCGTACAAATGGTAAAAAGCTGTTACAAAATAAAAATCAATTCTAGAGAATCAAAAAGCTGTTTTTATGGTGTTCTGCTGAGCAAACAGCACCAATGCTTAACGATAGTGCCACTTTTACAGTCCAATAGTGGCACTATTAGAGTGTAAAAGTGGCGCTATTGTATGATAAAAGTGGCACTATTAGAG
>OIZP01000204.1_pt1 | contig 39523 bp, 38 predicted proteins | sample 1588531 | NCBI WGS metagenome assembly OIZP01 (sample SAMN03283283) | human gut metagenome | biome: human-associated habitat; material: feces | host: Homo sapiens | place: Peru | collected 2012
CCTCGGTCTCCCGGGAAGCGGTGCCGTTGCCGATGGCGATGTGCCGCACCCCATGTTTGCGCATGAGACCGGACAAAATGGTGATGGCCTCCTGCTTTTTTCGCTCGCTGAAAGTAGGGTAGACCACGGCGGTGTCCAGCACCTTGCCGGTGGCGTCCACCACGGCCACCTTGCAGCCGTTCCGGTATCCCGGGTCGAGGCCCATGGTGACGAAGCCCTTTACCGGGGGCTGCATGAGAAGGGGCTTCAGGTTCAGGGCAAAGTTTGCGATGGCACCGGCGTAGGCCCGGTCGGAAAGCTCATTGCGCACTTCCCGCTGGATGGCGGGGAAAATCAGCCGGTCGTAGGCATCCTCCGCGGCGGTGCGGACAAAGGCGGAGACCTGAGCCGTGGGCTTCAGGGCGGAACGGCATACCAGCGCGGCACCTTCGTTGCCGGTGAGGGTGACGGCGGGCTTGAGAATGCCCTCCTTTTCGCCCCGGTTGATGGCCAGAATCTGGTGATCCAGCAGCCGGGGAATGGGCTGGCAGAAGTCATAGTAGAGGCGATAAACGCCGTCTTCCTCCGCATCCTCCGCCGCTTTGCAGGTGAAGGTGCCCCGGCGCATGACCAGCTGCCGCAGGGCCTTGCGGATGTCCGCGTCGTCGGACAGGTTCTCGGCGATGATGTCGTTTGCGCCTTGCAGGGCTTCTTCTACGGTGTTCACGCCCTTTTCCGGGTCAATATAATCCTGCGCCAGAGCCTGGGGATTCCGGCCATCCTGGGCAAAAATCGCCTCCGCCAGGGGCTCCAGTCCCTTCTCCCGGGCGATAGAGCCCCGGGTGCGCCGCTTCTGCTTATAGGGTCGGTACAGGTCTTCCACCTCGGTCATGGTCCCGGCGGCATCGATGGCGGCAGAGAGTTCCGGTGTCAGCTTGCCCTGATTTTCGATGGCCTTTTTCACCTCGTCCCGGCGATCCTGGAGATTACGCAGGTAGGTGAGCCTGGTTTCCAGGGCCCGGAGGGTGGAGTCATCCATGGCGCCGTGCATTTCCTTCCGGTACCGGGCGATAAAGGGAATGGTGTTGCCCTCGTCGATCAGGCGCACCACATTTTCCACATATTCCAGTTTTTGACCCAATTCCTGAGCCAGAATTTCCGCAATGGTCTGCATTGTTTTACTCCTTTGGTGTAGTCTGCCCCACATCATACCACGTTTTTTGAAAAAAGGGAAGAAAAAACTTGACAAGAGGCTGCTCCGGGGCTATAATATTCCGGTAATCCATGGGCCCGTAGCGCAGCTGGGAGCGCATTACATTCGCATTGTAGGGGTCGGGAGTTCGAATCTCCTCGGGTCCACCAAAAAAGAAGCACACCTTTTGGGGTGTGCTTCTTTTTTGATGACCCGAAGGGAGATTCGAAGATGTAAATGCAACAGTCCGGTGGACTGTTGCTTGTCAGCGGCTTGACGCTGACAACTCCTTAATTCCAAGCTGTACAAGTTGTATTTTTTGTAGAATGATAAAATATTCCGCCCTAAGTTCTTACTGCACCAGCGCCTTTGGCACGGCATACTTCCGGTCGATAAAAAATAAACTGTACCGAGGTGAAGGCTATGGGCTATGTGATCGAATATCCGGAAAATTCCTGGAAAAACCGCAAAAGAGACCGCCATTGGGTTCCGGTTTGCGCGGTTTTGTGTGCCTTGGCACTGGTTGGGCTGATCCGGAAGGACAGCCGGTATTACATCCAGCGGCTTCTGTTTCCTGGGGACGCCGCCGCGGCTCTGGCAGAGCTGGAGCGTCTGGCAGGGAATCTTCAGAGCGGCACGCCCCTGGGTCAGGCATTGGAGGCCTTTTGCGCAGACGTTGTAAGCCGGTGACGGCAGTTTCTCCATTCGCCTTTTTAATGGGGGCACTACTGCTTCTGACACTGCCCCTGCCATGGCTGGCAGGGGCGGCGGCAGCGGCCTGCGTCCATGAATTGGGACATCTGCTGGCTATCTGGCTGTTGGATGCCGGACATCCGGAGTTCCGGATGGGCTGCACCGGTGCGAAAATCCATACCGCCTTTTCCGAGCCTTGGCGGGAGTTTGTCTGTGCCGCCGCCGGGCCTGCCGCCGGACTGCTGCTTCTGACGGCCGTCCGATGGTTCCCACGGACGGCCGTCTGCGGTCTTGTCCAGAGTGCCTATAATCTGCTGCCTGTATATCCCCTGGACGGCGGTCGGATGCTTTTCTGTGTTCTGAAAGGGATGGCTCCTGAGAAAGCGGAGAAAATAACCCAGGCCGCGGGGCAGGGGATGGCCTGGCTTCTGCTGACCGGGGCACTGGCCGCAATCCTGTGCCGACAGCCGGGAATTGCGCTGCTGCTGGGGGCAACGGCTCTTCGTTCCGGGGCTCTCGGAAAAATTCCTTGCAAAACCGGGGGAAAGGCAGTACAATAGGGCTACCATTTACAAAGAGGTAGTTTTATGACGGATTTGAAGCAGCGCATTTTGACTGCGGTGCAGAAGCCCGCCCGCTATACCGGCGGCGAGTGGGGCGAAATCAAGAAGAATCTGGCGGATGTCCGGGTACGGGTGGCCTTCTGCTTCCCGGATACCTACGAGATCGGCATGTCCAACGTTGGCATGCGGATTCTCTACGGAGTCATGAACCGGATGGAGGGGGTCTGGTGTGAGCGAGTCTTTGCCCCCTGGGGGGACATGGAACAGGCCATGGGGGAAAACAGCCTTCCCCTGTGGGCGCTGGAAAGCCAGGAGCCGGTAAAGAATTTCGACATGATCGCCTTCACCATCGGCTATGAAATGGCGTATTCCAACATTCTGAATATGCTGCGCCTGGCCGGGATTCCCCTTCACGCGGCAGAGCGGAAGGAACTTAAAAACATCGTCTTTGCCGGGGGCGTGTGTGCCTTTAACCCGGAGCCGCTGGCAGATTTTGTGGACTTTTTCTCCCTGGGAGAAGGGGAGGACAGCACCGTGGAAATCGTGTCCCTCTACGACAAGGCCAAGGCCGAGGGTTGGAGCAAAGAGCAATTTCTTCTGGCAGTTTCCAAAATTCCTGGGGTCTATGTGCCCAGCTTCTATCGCCACGAATACAATGAGGACGGTACCCTCCGGGCGGTGATTCCCCTGAACGGCGCCCCGGAAATCGTGACCAAGCGGATCGTGGAGGACTTGGATCACGCCTTTTTCCCCACGGAAATGATCGTTCCCTCCACGGAAATTGTCCACGACCGGGGAAACCTGGAAGCCTTCCGGGGCTGCATCCGGGGATGCCGGTTCTGTCAGGCAGGCTTTTCCTGCCGCCCGGTGCGCAAAAAAAGCCCGGAGGTGCTTTACCGCCAGGCAATCGAGCTGCTGGAAAAATCCGGCAACAACGAAATTACCGTATCCAGCCTGTCTACCTCCGATTATCGGGGGCTGAAAGAGCTGACGGACGAGCTGATTCCCTACTGCCAGGCCAATAAGGTTAACCTATCCGTGCCCTCTCTGCGGGCGGACAATTTCTCCCGGGAACTGATGGAAAAGCTGCAAACCGTCCGGAAAAGCGGCCTGACCTTTGCTCCGGAGGCGGGAACCCAGCGGCTTCGGGACGTAATCAACAAGAATCTGACCGAAGAAGAAATTCTGAACACCTGCACCCAGGCTTTTTCCGGAGGCTGGAACAATGTGAAACTCTATTTCATGCTGGGTCTGCCCACGGAAACCGATGAGGACGTGCTGGGCATTGCCGAGCTGGTGTACAAGATCATCCAGGCCTGGAAGGAAAACGCGGTGAACAAGAAGCGGGGTCTGCGGGTTCATGTGGCCACGGCCTATTTTGTGCCGAAGCCTCACACGCCCTTCCAGTGGGAAAATCAGATTACCCCTCAGGAATATCTGCGCCGGTGCAAGCTGCTCAAGTCCCATTTCTACTCCAAATCCATTGTCTACGATTATCACAGCCCGGACTTGAGCCGATTGGAAGCGGTGTTTGCCCGGGGAGACCGGCGGTTGGGGCCGGTCATCGAGGCCGCGGTGGAAAACGGTGCCCGGCTGGACGGCTGGGACGAATATTTTGACTACGGCAAGTGGCTGGATGCCTTTGAGAAGTGCGGTGTGGACGTGGACTACTACACCACCCGGGGCTTCGGCGAGGAGGAGCTGCTGCCCTGGGATGCCATCGACGTGGGCGTGAGCAAAAAGTTCCTGCTCCGGGAGCGGAAGCGAGCCTATGAGAATCTGGTGACCCCGGACTGCCGGCACGGCTGCGCCGGGTGCGGTGCCAATTGCCTTCTGAAGGAGGTGGCCTGCGATGCCTAGAGCGCTGTTTGAAAAGGTGGGTACTGCCCGGTTTATTTCCCATCTGGACTTGATGCGGCTGTTTCAGCGAGCCTTCAAGCGGGCAGGGCTGCCCCTGACCCACACCCAGGGTTTCAATCCCCGACCTTCCGTATCAATCGCTCTGCCACTGAGCCTGGGGGCGGAGAGCCACTGTGAGCTACTTGACTTTGATCTGGAAAACCCCGTTCCTCCGGAGGGCATCCGTGACCGGCTGAATGCCGCCCTCATTGATGGCATCCGGGTGCGGGAGGTCTACGACAACGGGGCGAAGATTAAGTATCTGGCCCTGCTGCAAAGTCGGCTGACCCTGGAATACGACGGGGGCATTCCGGCGGGGGCCGAGTCGGCTATCGGGCAGCTGTTTGCCCGGGAGGCGCTGGTTCTGGAAAAGAAAAACCGGAACGGCGTGACCCAGCAGGACATCATCCCCATGATCCGCAATCTGGAAATCTCCCGGATTTCAGAAGGGGAGCTGCGACTGGATGTACTCCACTGCTGCCAGAATCCGTCGCTCAATCCTATGCAGCTGGGAGCGGCCATCGAAAAATACCTTCCGGAATTGACGCCGGATTATATCCGGGTCTGCCGGGAGGAAATCTACACCGAAGACAAAACCGTTTTTAGATAAGGAGAACAAACATGGACGAGAAAATTCTTTTGGAAGACTGCCCCATCTGCCGGGGCGCGGGCATGATTCTGCACGAGGGCGGCTGGAGCGTACAGGTGGAATGCTGCGATTGCAGTGCCCACACCATCTATCTGGAGTACGACAACGAGGAGCAGAAGAAGGAAGCCGAGAAGACCGTCGCCCACCTGTGGAACATCGGCAAGGTGGTCAGCAGCGAACGGGGCGAGTAAAAAGTTCGGAAAATTTTGCCTTTCTCCGAAATGGGGCGGGATTTTCGCCTCATTTCGGAGAAAGAAAAAATTTTTTAAAAAACCGAAAATAATGCTTGCATTTTGTTCGTACTTGTGGTATTATATCGAAGTCGCCGAGAGAACGGCAAACAAAATATCCGGGTGTGGCGAAGTTTGGTATCGCGCTTGAATGGGGTTCAAGAGGCCTCGAGTTCGAATCTCGACACTCGGACCATAAGACCGAAAGAGTGAAAGCTCTTTCGGTCTTATTTTTTATTCAGGAACCATCCTTCCACCTACGTTTCGTGGCTTCCGTTCTGGGGGAGCTGTCACGAAGTGACCAAGGAGCGCAGAAATCCTTTCCGTTTTCCAGGGCACCAGCGAGAGAAATCAGCAGTCCCTCATCCGTCACGGCTTTGCCGTGCCACCTATACATTATTGTGCAATTGCCACTGGCAATTGTTAGATTTTGATTCGCTGCGCGGAGCACCACCCCGAAGGGAAGGCAAAGACTGTGCTACAAGAACAGGTACAGTGCCAGGGTCAGCAGGGCATTTCCGGAATCCTCCTCGCCTGCCATCAGGAGCAGAAGGAGCACCACCAGCAGATCCTCAATGTCAAAATCCTTTGGAAGCAGCTGGCGCAGAAACCCTTCCTGTCGGAGGGCAATTGGCGGACGATCCCGGCAAGGCGGCATGGACGGGGCAGCCGGAGGTCGGGGCGGCGGTGGAGGCGGCGGACTCTGGCAGGGGGCCGGATTGGGCCGCCGCCCCGGATCCTGCATCCGGTTTCTGCGGTAAGTACCGTCTGGCTGGGGAATGTAGCGATTGTACATGTTCTCACCTCCCGCCGGGGCTCTGTCCATCGCCACGGAGAAACACCGAGGCCAGCCCCGCCATTTTTGAGGCCCGCATGGCTCGCTCCAGCTTTCCGACCCGCCAGGGACTGAGATAGGGAGACAGGGCACGCAGCAAGGCCTGCTGGTTGGCGTCTATCCGGTTGCTTTGCAGAAGGCTGGCCAGTCCCTGAAGCTGGGAAAAATCCGGCTCCGGCGGCTGGGGAGGCGGTTCCGGCATGGGCGGGGGAGAGGGCGCAGGCTGAGACGGTTGTCCCATGGCCTGAACCAAAGACGAGATCTGCTGCATCAGCTGGGGGTTTGCCAGAAGCGCCCCCAGCTTTTCTTCCAGTTCGCTCATCGGCTGTCCTCCAGTGCTTTGATAAGGGCCTGGGCATCCTCCTGAGACAGAAGGTCAGAAAGCAATGCCTGGGCCTGCCGGTAATCTCCGGCGGAGGCCTGGGCAAGGGCGGCAGACAGTCGGTCGCCGCCCCGCTGCCGGAGCAGAGCGATGAGCTGCTGACCGGCAGAGGACTGGGCCAGGCGCAGAAGCTCCTTCATATCGGAAAACGAATCCATGGCGGTATCCCTCCTTAAAGCCTATACCACAGCATATGCGCCGGAAGAGAAATCTGTACCGACTTTCTTGACGGCCATGATATAATTACGGAAAAAGTCAGTTTTCCCCTGGCGTGATTTGCCGGGTATCAGCGAAGCTGCTTTCACATATAATGAAGGGGAGGGAGCGTTTTATGACGATTCTTGTCTTTTCGGACTCCCATTCCAGCCTGGGCTTTATGCGCCGGTGCATGGAGACCGTCCACCCGGACGGAGTGATCCATCTGGGGGACTATTTTGACGACGGGGAAGCAATCCGGGAGGAAAATCCCGGCATTCCCTTTTATCAGGTGCCGGGAAACTGTGACCGGTACCGCTGCCCGCCGGATCAGCCGGAGATTCTCATCGATCGGATCTTCGGGGTGGATTTCTATCTGACCCACGGGCACAGGCATCATGTGAAGCTGGGCATCGGGGCACTGCTGCAAAACGCCCGGACGGCGAAAGTCCAAGCGGTGCTTTACGGCCACACCCACGTTGCCGATTGCCACAGAGAGGAGGACGGCCTGTGGGTGCTCAATCCCGGCAGCTGCGGCTATGGCGGCAGTGCCGGTATCGTCGAAATCCGAAACGGTGTCATCACGGACTGCCGCCTGATCAAGGATTCTGATCTTTAACACATGGTGAACAGGAAAATCATGGCACTGAGGAAGCCGATGACGGATACCACCGCCGTCACGGCATCCAGCACCTTCTGCCGGTAGTATTCCCGGCTGGCGGCGTTGGGATACTTGGGGCGGTAGACATAGAGCTCCCGGTGGTTTTTTCTGACTGTGTGCTTCATAAAATGTACCTCCATGTTTTTTCTACAGTATAAGATGGTTCAGGTACAATAAAACGGACGAATTGCCCTTTCTTAAATTTTTCTGAATGCCCGGTCTTCCCTTGCGGGAATTGGCTGGATATGCTATAATTAACAAAAACTTTGGAGGTGGATTATGGAAAATCCCGGAACTTCTACCGGAACCGGTCTGTCCGGTATGGACAAGGCCAAGCAGACAGTTGGAAAGATCAATCATGTTATCAGCACGATCGGCACCTGGCTGTTTCGACTGAGAAAGCCGGTAATGGCGGCTCCTGTGGTGTATTACGCCGTGAAGCTGGCTCAGTATAACCGGCTCCATCTGCCGGAGCAGGTAGGTGTGAATCTGCAATCCACCGGAGAGTTCGCCCAGTATATCAGCCGGGATCTGGCGGTAATGGGACCTCTGGCTCTGACGGGCGGCTGCCTGATTCTGATGTTCTGCTCCCGGAAGGCCATGTATTCCTGGGCCATCAGCATTTTCACCCTGGCACTGCCATTGCTGCTTCTGCTGAGCAATGCCTATCCTACCTGAGAGAATTTGTGAATTCTGTCGAAAAATTATTGTCAAATTGTTCAAGGTTTCTTCACCAATTACCAAATCCTTCTGGTATACTAAAGGTACACAGCGGGAAGCGATGAGGAAAACCGATGCCGCGGAAATATTCGCGGATAACCCGACGGCGTACCTGTGACACATGGCGTCCCGGATAGAGATAGGAAAATGAAACACGGCGGCTCAATTCTGAGCCGCCGTATATTTTCGGTTTTCCGGCAAAAAAGCGGGTGCCCACCGGGCACCCGCAAAATTCATTTTCAGCGTTCGATATCTTGCACCTTGACCTCTTTGCCGAAGTAGGCGTGGAGATAACTGATAAAGGAAATTGCCAAAAATACGCTGTCGATCACCGCAATGCAGTTCACGGCGGTGCCGGGCATCCCAGGAAGCAGCACCAGGGCAATCAGACTGACGAACAGCACCGTGGTGCAGACCTTTCCGGCCATCAGTGCCCCAGGAAGCATTTTGCCCCGGCGCAGGAACAGAACCCCCAAAGCCAACTGAACAAGCTCCTTCACCACCAGCAGGGCAAGTACCGGATAGAGCACCGGATATTTCAGGCTCAGGCACAGGGTCAGAGTCAGCTGGGTCAGCTTATCCGCCAGAGGATCCAGCATTTTTCCCAAAGTGGTAATCATATTGAATTTCCGGGCAATCTTTCCGTCGATCATATCCGTCAGGCAGGATACCGCCAGAATGCACCCGGCAAGAATGTATTGTGCCCGGGTCTCGGCGTGAAGATATATGGAAACATACACCGGAATCAGCACCAGCCGGAACAGGCTCAGCAGATTGGGGATGCTCCAGATATCCTTTTTCCAGTTCTTGTAAAGCATGCAGCACACCTCCCGCATACGCATTATGTCTTTAGCAGTATTATAAGCAATTGTGCTGGCTTTATCAAGCATATCCTGCCAAAACCGTTAAAAATTTACAATTACCTCTTGGCGCTCTTCTGTCCCTGGGTGGCTGCCAGAGGATACTGCCGGGTCAGAGCCTGCCAGGTTTTCCGATCCAACCGGCTGGTCTGAGGCAGACCGTGAAGCTGCTGAAAGGCGGAAAGGGAATCGGCGGTGCTTTCATCCAGCGTGCCGGAGCGGGAGGGCTGGGGGATACCGGGATACCGTTGGGACAGGGTTTCCAGCATACACTGGGCAAGGCCTACGTTGGGATGGCTTTCTCCCAGGCGGACGGATTGGCCGGGGTTCCATACCACCGGCAGGGAAGGGGCGGCGTCGACTTCCGTCAGAGCCGGATCGTAGGCGGCGGAGATGGCCTCCCAGGTAGACCGGTCGGTGATGCCCGTCACAGGTAAGCCATGGGTGCGCTGGAAAGCGGCTACAGCCTCCATCGTCTCCGGGCCGTAGATTCCGTCTGGAATCAGGCTACATTCCTGCCCTGCGGCAGCGGCGATGACCTGAAGCATGGTTTGCAGACTGCGGATGGGCTGGCCGAGAAAGGATTCCGGTGGTCTCATCTGGGTGCCTCCTGTCTGACCGGATCCTGCTGCCCGGCCCGTAGATTTTTCCCTGGAAACTGGGTCATGGTGCTTGTGGTCGCATAGCGGCTTCTGGGGCTGCCATTCCCCTGAATGGCGGAGGTGTAGGGGAACAGGGTAGGATCCCACCAGGTGGCAGTCTCAATGCCGGAGAACTGGTCATAGATGGCCTCCCAGGTTGCGTAGTTCACAACCCCGGTCTGGGGCAGACCAAACCGCCGCTGGGCGGCAACCACTGCGTTTCGGGTCTGACTTCCGAAAATGCCGTCCACCGTCAGGCTGGGAATCTCCGGAATATAGGCTGCCAGCACGCTCAGCATATACTGGAGGTGCTCCACCCGAACGCCTCGGTCGCCGAACTGGATAGGCCGGGAATGGGCCCAGTTGATGGCATAGTACTTTTGCCCCTGACTGCGCAGCTCGGCAAGCCTGGTGACAGCAACATAGAGCCGCACCATGGCGTACCAGGTGGCCCGACCCACAATGCCGTCGACGGCAAGATTGAAGACCTCCTGGAACCGGATAACGGCGGCCTCGGTCTGGGCACCGAAGATCCCATCCACCTGGGCAATTTTCGGAATGGCCGGATAGGCCTGGGAGATCCGGTTGAGCATCACCTGAACCACCACCACGCTGGGGCCGGTGGTGCCCCGGCGAAGCACCCCGGGGTAGGAAGTGGTAATGCCCTGCACCGGAGCATTGGTCACGATTTCCACGTCGCCATAGTAGCTGCGCAGAATCTCCGTGGAGGTGAAGCCCTGCCGGGCAAGATTCTGGCTGCCCCACTGGCTTAAGCCATCACAGGTGACGGTGGTGCCGTTGCAGAATTTGGCGGCCAGAGGCTCCACAGAGCCCGGACGTCGGAGATAGCTGGTATACAGCTCATCCACAAGCCGGGAAATGTTCTCAAAATAACTGCGGCCATTGACAAAAAACTGATCGTAAGCGGTGGAGTTGGTGATATCGAAATCATAGCCCCGGCTCCGGTAAAATTCCGTGTACACCCGGTTCAGGGCAAAGGAAATAATGGCAAGAATATTTGCTCGGAGGGCACTTTCCTCCCAGGTGGGATAGACTTCGGAGGACGCCACATTTTTCACATAGTCGGCAAAGCCGACCGTCACATTGGCCGCGTTGGAATCCGGCGGCCCTAAGTGGACGGTGATCCGCTGGGGGATATAGGGTGCAACTTGGGGCATAGGCGGCCTCCTAGAGATTCTGGGGCGGCGTGTCAAACACAACCGTCTGATCCCAGGCATCCGGCAGTTCGGACAGGGGAATCATTTCCAGATTCTGAACGGTGGTGGTTCCGGCAAAGACCTGAAGATTCTCCGCTTCGGTCTGCTCGTAGCCTGTCAGGTGGGCGTAGAGATTCACTACCGCATAGGGTCGTTCGGTTGGGTCAGGGGACTGACTTTCGGCAAGCGGCGGAACGGAAATGGGGATTGGGGCGATTTTGCCGCTCTGGTCGGTCAGCCGCATGGCAATGGCGGTTCCGTCCGTAGCTGTGATGACGATGGCAACATTTTTCAGCGGGTATTGCGCCGTGCTTGTATAGGCACGCACCTGTATGTAACCGGTTGCGGACATGGCATCCACTCCTTTCACTGTTCGGATTAGACTATGCCGGGGCAGCGGAATTTGTGAAAGCGGCGCGGGGGAAGCCCGCACCGCTCGATCCTTAAAGATACCCCTGCATCTGCCGGATATTTGCCGTTTCGCAATCCAGAAGCTTCTGGGAAACCATCTGCACCTGGGAGTCCGAGCTTGGAAACTGGTGAAGGTTTTTCAGCCCCTTGACCATACCCCGGGTATTGCCCTGAATCATCATGTCCGCAATTTTGGAGTCGGTGTTCCGTCCATGAAGCTTCATCCGGGTCATCATGTCCGTCATCATCCGCACCCCCGGATCCAGCTCTTTTAGCTCCCAGCCCCGCTGGGAGGCGATGGTGTGCGCCTCTGTCTCAATGGAGTCGTATTCCCGGAGCTGGGACTCCAGAGCCTTCCGCAGGGAGGGCCGCATACTGGTATCCAGAACGCTTCGGATACCGGTTTGCCCCATCTGGGCGGTTTTTACCACGCTGGACAGAATTTCCTTGCTGTTTTTCATCTTCGATCACCCCTATCAGTATGCACATTTTTACCATCGACATACATAGGATAATCAGGTGAAGGGATGTGGTCAATGATGTGCGCGATTGCAGGCATAATCGGATTACCGGCAGACGAGAAAACCCTGGGCGCCATGCTCCAGTCCATGCACCGCCGTGGGCCGGATGCGGAAGGAATTTATTCCGCAGGGGAAGCGACACTGCTCCACGCCCGGCTGATTATCCGGGATCCGGAGGGCGGAAAGCAACCCATGCACCTGACTTGGGCAGGGGAAAAATACACCATCGTCTACAACGGCGAGCTCTACAACACGGAGGAGATCCGAAAGGAGCTGGAAGAAGCCGGACATACCTTCCTGGGCTATTCCGACACGGAGGTGGTGCTGCACGCCTACGCCCAGTTCGGGGAAGGGTGTCTTTCCCGGTTCAATGGCATTTTCGCCTTCGGCATCTGGGAGGAAAAACGGAAGCGGCTGTTTTTGGCAAGAGATCGGATTGGTGTCAAACCTCTATTTTATATGCGCCATTCAGGCGGTCTGCTCTTCGCCTCGGAGATGAAAACCATTCTGGAATACCCCACCGTTCAGGCAAGGCTGGACGAACAGGGGGCGGCGCAGCTGATTCTTCTGGGGCCGGGAAGACTTCCGGGCAGCGGGGTATTCCGGGACATGGAGGAAATCGAGCCCGGCTGCTGCGCATTTTACGAAGACGGCAGACTGAATGGGAGGCGGTACTGGAAACTGACCGACGGAGTGCACCGGGAGAGCTTCGAAGAGACCGTCGATCACGTCCGTTTTTTGGTGACGGATGCCATTCGGCGGCAGATGGTTTCCGACGAGCCCGTGGGCACCTTCCTGTCCGGTGGTCTGGATTCCAGCATCATCACGGCCATCTGCGCACTCGAGGAAGCAAAGCAGGGAAGAACCTTAAAAACCTTCTCCGTGGACTACCGGAACAACGAGCGGTTCTTCCAAAGCAACAAATTCCAACCCTCAGCAGACAGTTGCTATATTGAAATCATGCGCAAGGCTTTCGGCACGGACCAGCACCTGACAGTACTGACCCCGGAAGATCTGTGTCAGGCGTTGGAGGACGCTACCATTGCCCGGGATCTGCCGGGGATGGCGGATGTGGACTTTTCTTTGCTTGCCTTCTGCGGCCAGATCCGGCAGCACACCAAGGTGGCTCTGTCCGGGGAGTGCGCCGACGAGATTTTCGGGGGCTATCCCTGGTATCGGGATCCGGAGGTGCGCTCCCGAACGGGATTCCCCTGGGCCCAGAATACCGCTCAGCGAGCCTCTGTACTTCTGGGATGGGATACGAATCGAAGTGAGGAATTCGTGATGGATGCCTACCGCCAGACCTGTCGGGAAAGCGATATTCTCCCGGGCACTTCTGCGCTGGAAACCCGGATGAAGGAAATGGTGAACCTGAATTTCCGCTGGTTCATGCAGACCCTTCTTGACCGAAAGGACAGAATGAGCATGTACCATGGCTTGGAGGTTCGGGTGCCATTCTGCGACTGGCGGATTGCCGAGTATCTGTACGGGGTACCCTGGGAGTTCAAGGAGCATCAGGGCAAAGAAAAGGGCCTTCTTCGGGCGGCAATGACGGGCCTGCTGCCGGAGGAAGTTCTCTGGCGGAAAAAGAGTCCCTATCCCAAGACCTTCGACCCCAATTATGCGGATTTGATTGCCGCCCGGTTCCGGCAGCTGATGGAATCCGACAGTCCGGTCTGGAGCATGGTACGAAAGGAAGCCCTCGTAGAAATCCTGTCCGGGGATTCTCCCTGGCCCTGGTACGGGCAGCTGATGAGAAGGCCTCAGATTATGGCCTATTTCTTGCAGCTGGATGTGTGGCTGCGGCATTACCGGGTAGAAATTTAACACCGATTTGATTGACGGACAGAGTAAAATGTGGTAAAATTGCGCCGTATACGGAAATCTAGAAACACAAGAGATTCGGGAGGTTATTATGAGAAAAACGAAAATTATCTGCACCATCGGCCCCTCCAGTGAAAATGAAGAAACTCTGACCCAAATGTGCCTGGCCGGCATGAACGTGGCCCGGCTGAATTTCTCCCATGGCTCCCATGAGGAGCATGAAAAGAAGATCGAGCTTATCAAGAAGGTTCGTCGGAAGCTTGGTCTGCCCATAGCTATTATGCTGGATACCAAGGGCCCGGAGTACCGAATTCGCACCTTCGCAAGCGGCAAGGTGACCATTGCCGACGGCAGCGATTTTACCTTCACCACCGATGAGATTGTCGGCGACGAGACCAAGGTCGCCGTGAACTATAAGGCTCTGCATCAGGAGCTGAAACCCGGTGACACCGTCACCGTCAACAACGGTATGGTCAAATTCCAGGTTCAGTCCATCCAGGGTCACGACATCCTCTGCAAGTGCCTGGTAGGCGGCGTCCTCAGCGACCGGAAGAGCATGTCCTTCCCCAATAAGGTCATGTCCGGCCCTTACCTCAGCGAGCAGGATAAGTCAGATATCCTCTTCGGCATCAAGCACGGCGTGGACTTCATCGCCGCCTCCTTTGTCTCCACAAAGCAGGATGTGCTGGACATTCAGGCTCTGCTGGATGATAACGGCGGCAGCGACATTGAGATCATCGCCAAAATCGAGAACCAATCCGGCGTGGACAATGTGACGGAGATCTGCTCTGCCTGCGGCGGCATTATGATCGCCCGGGGCGATCTGGGCGTGGAAATTCCCTATGTGGAGGTACCTGCGGTTCAGAAGAAGCTGACCCGGATGTGCCGGATGCTGGGCAAGCGGGTCATCACCGCTACGGAAATGCTGGAATCCATGATTCAGAACCCCCGTCCCACCCGGGCGGAGATTTCCGACGTAGCCAATGCGGTCTATGACGGCACCTCCTGTGTCATGCTCTCCGGCGAGTCCGCCGCGGGCAAGTATCCGGTGGAGGCGGTGAAGGCCATGGCCGAGATCGCCGAGTACACCGAGCAGCACACGGACTACAAGTGCCGCTTCCGCACCACGGAATTCGTGGGCGAGAGCAATTTGGACTGCATTTCCCATGCGGTTTGCTCCATGGCCATCGATGTGAACGCCAAGGCCATTGTGGTCTGCTCCGTCAGCGGCAGAACCGCCATGCTGGTCAGCCGGTTCCGCACTCCTGTGGACATCATCGGCATGACCACCGACCGGAAGATCTGGCGGCGGCTGTCCATGAGCTGGGGCGTGACTCCGGTGATGGCAGATCAGTTCCCCAGCATGGAAGTCATGTTCTACTACGCCAAGAAGGAAGCCACCCGGGTACTGAACCTTCAGCCCGGCGACAATTTGGTGCTCACCGGTGGCCCGGTGAACGGTGAGCGGGGCAACACCAATACCATGAAAATCGAAACCGTCTGAATAGGAGTGCGGCTCCGGCGAAATTCGCCGGGGCCGCACTTGCTTTTGAGGATGAACTATGGTAGAATGAAGCCGAACAAATCATCGAATATGATTGGAGGAAAAAAGGATGGCCTTTGATTTCAAGAAGGAATACAAGGAATTCTACCAGCCAAAGGGCAAGCCGGAGATCGTAATCGTGCCCGCCGCCAATTACATTGCCGTCCGGGGTCAGGGCGACCCCAACGAGGAAGGGGGAGCCTATCAGCAAGCCATCAGTGTTCTGTATGCCGTGGCCTATACCCTGAAAATGAGCTATAAAACGGACTACAAAATCCCCGGCTTTTTCGAATACGTCGTGCCGCCGCTGGAGGGCTTCTGGTGGCAGGACGGTGTTGACGGCGGCGTGGATTATGGAAATAAGGCAGGATTTTCCTGGATTTCCGTCCTCCGTCTGCCGGATTTTGTGACACGCGCGGATTTTGACTGGGCGGTGGAAACGGCGGCAAAAAAGAAGAAGGTGAACTGCTCCTGTGCGGAATTCTTAACCGTAGAAGAGGGGCTGTGCGTACAGATGCTCCATGTGGGCTCCTACGATGAGGAGCCGGCTGCCGTTGCCGCCATGGACGCTTTCCTGGAAGCCAATGGCTATGTCAATGATTTCAGCGAAGGACGGCTTCACCACGAAATCTATCTGTCAGATCCCCGAAAGACCGTCCCAGAGAAGCGGAAAACCGTTATTCGCCATCCAATTAAGAAAGCCTAAAGGGCTCATTCTACCCACATATTTCCGACACACGCCCCAATAGCAACCCAAGACATCCTGACGCACTTCCGGCGAAGCGGCCGGGGGATACTTAAGGGGGCGGCTTTTCGGCAGCGCCCCTTAAGCCGGTTTCTTATCAATTTTCTTGCCGGGACAAGAAAATTGCCTCCGGAGGAACCAGCACCGAAAGCTTTAGTGAGTGTTAGAGTATATGGTCAACACTTTGTTTTAGATTAGATTCGACCTCATCCGCCCTCCGGGCACCTTCCCCTCCCAGGGGAAGGCCTGATGAATGAATTGTCACACCAGTCTATACATTGGTTTGTAGTGACATAGCATTTTGAAAAAGTGGCTTGATATAATCAATAGTGCCCTGGACTTTCGTCCAGGGCACTATTACGCAATTTTTTAATCGTTAATCGTAGCAATCCCCAGCGTGATCTCTTCCAGCACGTCCAGGAGCACCCGGACGGTGTCCAGAGAGGTGAGGATGGTCACGCCGTTTTCCACGGCGCACCGGCGAATCTGACTGGAACCGGTGTGGGCATCCTCGCTGCGAACGTCCATGGTGTTGATAACGTAGGACACAAAGCCGGAACGGATGTCGTCCAGAATCTCCGTGGAGCCGTCGTCCACCTTAATTCGGCTGCGGGTCTTGATGCCCGCCTCCCGGAGATACAACGCCGTCCCCGGAGTGGCTTCAATGTTAAAGCCCAGCTGATAGAACCGGCGAATCAGCGGCAGCGCCTCCGGCTTGTCCTCATCGGAAATGGTGGCAAAGACGGTACCGTAATTCAGCAGCTTCACACCGGAGGCCTGGAGAGCCTTGTACAGTGCCCGGGTAATGGAATTGTCGTAGCCGATGGCCTCGCCGGTGGACTTCATCTCCGGGGACAGATAAGCGTCCAGACCACGGAGCTTGGAGAAGGAGAAGGCAGGTGCCTTGGCGTAGTAACGCTTCTTCTCATCCGGATACAGCAGGTCAATGCCCTGATCGTGGAGGCTGTGCCCCAGGGCAACCAGGGTGGCAATATCCGCCAGAGGGTAGCCTGTGGCCTTACTCAGGAAGGGCACCGTCCGGGAGGAACGGGGGTTGACCTCAATGATATACACATTTTCCTGGGGGTCAACGATAAACTGGATGTTGAACAGTCCCTTGATTCCGATGGCCGGGCCCAGCTTTCTGGCATATTGCAGGATAATGCCCTTGACCTTATTGGAAATGGAGAAGGGGGGATAGACGGAAATGGAGTCACCGGAATGGACGCCGGTGCGCTCTACCAGCTCCATAATGCCGGGAACAAAGACCTGCTCCCCGTCGCAGATGGCGTCAATTTCCACTTCCTTGCCCCGGATATACTTATCCACCAGCACCGGCTTGTCCGCGTCGATTTCCACAGCGGTTTGCAGATAGTGGCGCAGCTGAGCCTCTCCGGAGACAATCTGCATGGCCCGACCGCCCAGCACGAAGGAGGGGCGCACCAGCACGGGATAGCCGATGGCCTTGGCCGCGGCGACCCCGTCTTCAATCCGGGTGACGGCTTTGCCCGTAGGCTGGGGAATATCCAGTTCCAGCAGCAGCTTTTCAAAGGCATCCCGGTTTTCCGCCTTTTCAATGGCGGCGCAGTCGGTGCCGATGATGTTGACCCCCATATCCGTCAGGGGCTGAGCCAGATTCACGGCGGTCTGACCGCCCAGGGAGGCAATCACGCCGTCGGGCTGTTCCAATGCCACGATGTTCATCACATCCTCGGCGGTCAGGGGCTCAAAATAGAGCTTATCCGCGGTGGTGTAGTCCGTGGAGACGGTTTCCGGGTTGTTGTTGATGATGATGGCCTCGTAGCCTGCTTCCCGGATGGTCTTCACCGCGTGGACGGTGGAGTAGTCGAATTCCACACCCTGGCCGATGCGGATGGGGCCGGAGCCCAGGACGATGACCTTCTTCCGGGGAGCCACGATGGATTCGTTTTCCGACTCGTAGGTGGAGTAGAAATAGGGAATATAGCTGTCAAACTCCGCGGCGCAGGAGTCGATCATCCGGTAGCCAGGGAAAATGTTCTTCTCCTTGCGAAGTTCGTAGATTTTCCGGGGAGAAACGCCCCAGAGCTTGGCAACGGCGGCATCGGAAAAGCCCATTTTCTTCGCCGCAAAGAGAGCGGCGGAATCGGAAACGTGGTCTTTCAGGAAGGCTTCCATCTGAATGATGTTCCGCAGCTTCCTTAGGAAGAACCGGTCAATGCCGGTAGCCTGCGCCATTTCGTCCACCCCGGCTCCCAGCCGGAGCAGCTGAGCGATGGCGTAGATCCGGTCGTCGGTGCCGATGGGGATGTAGGCCATGAGGGCATCTTTGTCCCAGTCGTCGAACTTCTTCATATGCAGGTGCATAATGCCGATTTCCAGAGAGCGGATGCCCTTGAGAAGGCTCTCTTCAAAGGTGCGGCCCACGCTCATGGTCTCGCCGGTGGCCTTCATCTGGGTGCCCAGACGGTTGTTGGCGTCGGAGAACTTATCGAAGGGGAACCGGGGCATTTTGGTGACCACATAGTCCAGAGCCGGCTCGAAGGCGGCGCAGGTGTTGGCAAGACGAATCTCGTCCAAGGTCATGCCCACGCAGATCTTCGCGGAGACCCGGGCGATTGGGTAGCCGGAGGCCTTGGAAGCCAGAGCGGAACTCCGGGAAACCCGGGGGTTTACCTCGATGAGGTAATACTGGAAGGAATTGGGATCCAACGCAAACTGGACGTTGCAGCCGCCCTGAATGCCAAGAGCCCGGATGAGCTTCAGCGCGGAATCCCGGAGCATGTGGTATTCCTTGTTGGTCAGGGTCTGGGAAGGACAGACCACGATGGAGTCGCCGGTGTGGATGCCCACGGGGTCCAGGTTCTCCATGTTGCAGATGGCGATGGCGGTGTCATTGGCATCCCGCATGACCTCGTACTCAATTTCCTTGTAGCCCTTGATGCTCTTCTCCACCAGCACCTGGTGGACAGGGGAGAGCACCAGGGCATTTTTCATGATCTCCCGGAACTCTTCCTCGTTGTCAGCAAAGCCGCCGCCGGTGCCGCCCAGAGTAAAGGCGGGGCGCAAAACCACGGGATAGCCGATTTCCTGGGCAGCCTTCAGGCCTTCGTCCATGGAGCAGGCAATCTGAGAGGGGAGCACCGGCTCGCCAAGACGCTCACACAGCTCCTTGAACAGCTCCCGATCCTCCGCCTGCTCGATGCTTCGGCTGGGAGTGCCCAGCAGCTCCGTCCGGCATTCCCGGAGAATGCCCTTCTTTTCCAGCTGCATGGCAAGGTTCAGACCAGTCTGACCGCCGATGCCGGGGATGATGGCATCCGGCCGTTCGTACCGGACGATTCTCGCGATATATTCCAGGGTCAGAGGCTCCATATAGACCTTGTCCGCAATGGCCGGGTCGGTCATAATGGTGGCAGGGTTGGAGTTGCACAGAACCACCTCGTAGCCCTCTTCTTTCAGTGCCAGGCAGGCCTGAGTGCCTGCGTAGTCAAATTCCGCGGCCTGGCCGATGACAATGGGGCCGGAGCCGATGACCAGAATCTTATGAATGTCTGTCCGCTTAGGCATGTCTGGTTTCCTCCATCATCCGGATGAATTCTCCGAAGAGATAATCGCTGTCCTGGGGGCCGGGGGCGCTTTCCGGGTGGTACTGAACGCTGAAAGCGTGATCGGCCTCACAGCGAAGACCTTCTACCGTGCCGTCCAGCAGATTCACATGGGTGGCTTCCAAGGGCGTTTGGGAAAGGCTTTCCAAATCCACCGCATAGGAGTGATTCTGGGAGGTGATTTCTACCTTGCCGCTGAGCAGATTTTTGACCGGATGGTTGCCGCCCCGATGGCCGAATTTCAGCTTATAGGTGCGGGCACCGTAGGAAAGCGCCAGAATCTGATGACCCAGGCAGATGCCGAAAATGGGGTATTTCCCCCGAAGCTGACGGACAAGCTGAGCCACACAGGGCACATCCTCCGGGTTTCCGGGGCCGTTGGAGAGGAATACTCCATCCGGGGACAAGGCTTCCACCTGCTGGGCAGTGGTGTTCCAGGGCAGGACAGTTACGTCACAGCCCCAGTCGTTGAGCTTGCGGACAATGTTCCGCTTCATGCCGCAGTCAATGGCGGCAACGTGATATTTCGGCGCCTTTGCCGGAGAAAACCAGGCCTTGGGGGTGCTGACCCGGCTGACCTGGTCGGTGGGCAGACTCACCGTCTGCAAATGGGCGGTGGCCGCAATGGTGGAGGTGTCGGCACTGGTAATCAGAACCCGGCAGGTGCCCTGATCCCGGATGTGCATGGCAAGCTTCCGGGTATCCACACCGGCAATGCCGATGATGCCGAACCGGGTCATGACCTGCCCCAGGGTCTCAACACTGCGGAAATTGGAGGGCTCGTCGTTATATTCCCGGACAATCATGGCACTGGCGGTGGGACGGCAGGACTCATAGTCCGCCTCGCACATGCCATAGTTGCCGATGAGGGGATAGGTCATGACAATGGCCTGACCGGTATAGGAGGGATCGGAGAGAATTTCCTGATAACCCACCATGGAGGTGTTGAAAACGATCTCCGCAGTGCAGTCTCCGGCGGCTCCAAAGCCGTAGCCATAGAATTCCGTGCCGTCCTGCAATACAATTTTTTTGTCACACTGACGAATCATACTTTTTTGTTTCCTTTCCCGCCTGAAAGCTTTTGCTCAAACTGATCCTTTCGGGTATCCTCCGGAATATGGGTGGGATACTGGCCTGAGAAGCAGGCACTGCAATAGCCCTGGCCGCCGCACAGCTCCGGAAGACTCTCCAGAGGCAGGTATCCCAGGGAGTTCGCGCCAATCATCTTGGTAATTTCCGGGATGGTGTGCTGGCAGGCAATCAGATTTTCACAGGAATCGATGTCCGTTCCGTAGTAGCAGGGATGCAGGAAAGGGGGCGCGGAAATGCGCATGTGGATTTCTTTTGCGCCTGCGCTTCGCAGCAGAGACACAATCCGGGCGCAGGTAGTGCCCCGGACGATGGAGTCATCCACCAGAACCACCCGCTTGCCCCGAAGCTCGCTTTCAATGGGGCTGAGCTTGATTTTTACCTGATCTACCCGGTGATCCTGACCGGGAGAAATGAAGGTGCGTCCGATATACTTGTTCTTTATCAGACCGATGCCGTAGGGAATCCCGGACTCCCGGGCGTAGCCGATGGCGGCATCCAGGCCGGAGTCCGGCACGCCGATGACCAGGTCAGCCTCCACAGGATAGGCCTTCGCCAGAATCCGTCCGGCATTGACCCGGGCGGCGTGGACGTTGACCCCGTCAATGGTGGAATCCGGACGGGCAAAGTAAATATACTCGAAAATACAGGTTTTCTGGGGAGCCGTGCCGCAGCACCGCCGGTCGCAGGTGAGGCCGTCTTTATCGATGGTGACGATCTCGCCGGGGAGCAGATCCCGCTCAAAGGTGGCCCCCACCGCGGCCAGCGCGCAGCTTTCCGAGGCCACCACATAGGTGCCGTCCGGAGTTCTGCCGTAGCACAACGGCCGGAAGCCGTGGGGATCCCGGACGGCGATAAGCTTGGTGGAGGACATCATCACGAGAGAATAGGCTCCCTCCAGCTTGGCCATGGCCCGATAAACCGCCTCCTGGATGGAGGGAGCGGCTATCCGTTCCCGGGTAATCACATAGGCGATGGTCTCCGTGTCCGAGGTGGAGTGGAAAATGGCTCCTGACAGCTCAAGAGAATTTCTCAGAGTCAGAGCGTTGCTCAAATTGCCGTTGTGGGCGATGGCCAGCTTGCCCTTCAGGTGATTGACCTGGATGGGCTGGCAGTTGCGCATGGTCACGCCGCCGGTGGTGCCGTAGCGCACATGACCCACGGCGATCTGTCCCTTTGGGAAGCTTTCCAGCTCCCGGTGGGAGAAGACCTCATTGACAAGGCCAATGCCATGGTGGGCGGTGAAAAGCCCATCGTCATTGACCACAATGCCGCAGCTTTCCTGACCCCGGTGCTGTAGGGCGTACAGACCGTAGTAGGTCAGGCTTGCCAGATCTGCCGGCTGCTGGCTGAACACGCCGAAAACGCCGCATTCCTCATGAATACTCATTTCCGACCTCCCAGAGAAGCGGCAATAAACCCGCGGAACAGGGGATGGGGCTTATTGGGACGGCTCTTGAATTCCGGATGGTACTGAACGCCCACATGGAAGGGGCGGTCGGTCAGCTCCACGGTCTCGATGAGGCGGCCGTCGGGAGAAGTACCGCTCAAGGTCAGACCGGCCTTGGTCAGGAAATCCCGGTAGTCGTTATTGAATTCATAGCGATGGCGATGCCGCTCGGAGATTTCAGAAGCACCGTAGCACCGCTCCATGGTGGTACCCGGAGCGATCTCGCAGGGATAAGCGCCCAGGCGAAGGGTGCCGCCCTTGGCCACCTCGTCGCTCTGTCCGGGCATAAAGTCGATAACCTTATTAGGTGTGGCAGCGTCAAATTCGCCGGAATTGGCGTCACGCAGGCCTGCCTGCCGGGCATATTCGATGACCATGATCTGCATACCCAGGCAAATGCCGAAGTAGGGAACTTTGTGTTCCCGTGCGTACTTTGCCGCCAGGATCATGCCCTCGATGCCCCGGGAGCCGAAGCCGCCGGGGACCAGGATGCCGTCCAGGTCGGATAGAATTACTTCGTAGGTTTCCGGGGTCAGGGTCTCGGAGTCAATCCAGCGGATGGTGACCTCGGAGTCCAGGGCATAGCCCGCGTGACGCAGAGCCTCCGCCACGGACAGGTAGGCATCATGCAGCTGCACATATTTGCCTACCAGTCCGATGGTGACGCTGCGGTTCAGATGATAAATCTGCCGCACCAGCTCCTGCCACTCGGCAAGCTCCGGCTCCCGGGTCTTCAGACCCAGCTCCCGGCAGACAATGCCGGAGAAATTCTGCTTTTCCAGCATCAGGGGCGCTTCATAAAGGTTCGGAAGGGTAATATTCTCGATGACGCAGTCGGGCTTGACGTTGCAGAACAGGCTGATCTTCTGGAAGATGCTGTCCTCCAGGGGCTCATCGCAGCGCAGAACCACAATGTCGGGCTTCACACCCATGCCCTGAAGCTCCCGGACGGAGTGCTGGGTGGGCTTACTCTTGTGCTCGTCGGAGCCACGCAGGAAGGGAACCAGGGTGACGTGGATGAACATACAGTTCTCCTTGCCCACCTCCAGGGAGATCTGGCGCACCGCCTCAAGGAAGGGCTGGGACTCGATATCGCCGATGGTGCCGCCGATTTCGGTGATGACCACGTCGGCATCGGTTTTCTTGCCAACCCGATAGACGAATTCCTTGATCTCGTTGGTGATGTGGGGGATGACCTGGACGGTCGAACCCAGGTATTCGCCCCGGCGTTCTTTGTTCAGAACATTCCAGTAGACCTTACCGGTGGTAAGATTGGAATACTGGTTCAGATTTTCGTCGATGAAGCGCTCATAGTGCCCCAGATCCAGATCGGTTTCCGCACCGTCCTCGGTGACGTAAACCTCTCCGTGCTGATAGGGGCTCATGGTGCCCGGATCCACATTGATATAGGGATCCAGCTTCTGAGCGGCCACCTTCAGCCCTCTGGCCTTGAGCAGCCGACCCAGGGAAGCGGCGGTAATGCCCTTGCCCAGACCGGAGACCACACCTCCTGTGACAAAAATATACTTGGTCATCCTGTATCTCTCCTTCCTGAATGCAGCGAACGTTTGGTGGATTTACGGGGTTATTCCCACTCCACCGTTGCCGGGGGCTTGCTGGTCACATCGTAAACCACCCGGTTGATATGCTTGACCTCGTTGGTGATCCGGTTGGACACGGTGGCGAGGATATCATAGGGAATTCTTGCCCAGTCGGCGGTCATGAAATCATCGGTGGTGACGGCTCGAATGGCAAGCAGATGGTCGTAGGTTCGGTGGTCACCCATAACGCCTACGGTGCTGACACCGGGCAGAACGCAGAAAAACTGAGCCATCTGATGCTCGTAGCCGTTCTTGGCCATTTCGTCCCGGAGCACCCAGTCGGCCTCCTGGAGAATCTTCACCTTCTCGGCGGTGACTTCCCCAATAATGCGCACGCCCAGACCGGGGCCGGGGAAGGGCTGCCGCCAGACAAGCTCCTTGGGGATGCCCAGCTGCTCACCAACCCGGCGGACCTCGTCCTTAAACAGGCTGCTCAGCGGCTCGATGATGTCCAGGAACTTTACGTCCTCGGGCATTTTTACCTTGTTGTGATGGGTCTTGATCTTGTCGGCGTTGCCCTTGCCGGACTCGATGCAGTCGGGATAAATGGTGCCCTGGGCAAAGAAGGCATCCTGGCCGCCCTGGCGGCGAACCTCGTCCCAGAAAACCTTGTAGAACTCGGTGCCGATGATCTTGCGCTTCTGCTCGGGCTCGGTAACGCCCTTCAGGCATTCCAGGAAGTGTTCCTGACAGTTAACCCGGACAAAGTGCATATCGAACAGGCTGGTGAAGGTTTTCTCCACGAAGTCGCCCTCATCCTTGCGCATGAGACCCTGGTCAACGAACACGCAGGTCAGCTGATTGCCCACAGCCCGGCTGATGAGGCCCGCGGCCACGGAGGAATCCACGCCGCCGGACAGACCCAGAATGACCTTCTTGTCGCCGATGCGCTCTTTCAGAGCCTTCACGGTGTCCTCGATGAAGGAATCCATCTGCCAGTCGCCGGTGCATCCGCAGACGCGGTAGAGGAAGTTTTTCAGCATCAAGTTGCCGTACTGGCTGTGGGTGACTTCAGGGTGTGCCTGAATGGCGTAGATTTTCTTGGCGGCGTTTTCCATGGCCGCCACCGGACACTTGTCCGTCCGGGCGGAAATCGTAAAGCCCTGGGGCACCTGATCGATTCGATCGGTGTGGCTCATCCAGACGACGCTCTCGGCGGGCACATCCGCAAAAAGCAGGGAATCCTTCTTGGTGACGGTCATGTCAATCTTGCCATACTCGGAGGTTTCGGCGGTAATGACGGAGCCGCCCGCCATCCAGGCGGTGAGCTGGCAGCCGTAGCAGATGCCGAGAATCGGAATTCCCAGTTCCAGCACCGCAGGATCATAGTGAGGGGAAGACATATCGAAGACGCTGTTGGGGCCGCCGGTGAAAATAATACCCTTGTAGCCCCGGGCTTTGATTTCCTCAGGGGTAATGGCGTTGTACTGCTCAATCTCCGCATAGACGTGGAGATCCCGAACTCTTCGGGCAATCAGCTGATTATACTGACCGCCGAAGTCTAAAACCAGAATTTTTTCCAATGGATGGTACCTCCGTTACAGGTTGATTTCAGCGGTGGTCCGCTTTACATCTGCCAGCAGAGGATTGACCTCCGCCAGGAACCGGGTGACCTGCTCCGGGCAGCGACCCACATAGAGCTTGGGGTCCAGCAGCGCTTCTATTTCCTCCGGGGTCATGCCGAATTCCTTCCGGGCGGACAGCAGCTCCAGCAGGTTGCAGCTTTCGCCGTTCTTCATTCGAGCGGTGGCTTCCATGGAGCAGGAGCGGATGATCTCGTGGAGCTCCTGCCGGTCGCCGCCCCGCTTAACGGCCTCCATCATCAGATTTTCGGAGGTCATGAAGGGCAAATACTCCCGGACGGTCCGCTCCACGATCTTCTCGTTGACGTGGAGGCCGTCGGTAACGTTCTGGGCCAGCCGCAGCACGGCATCGGCGCAGAGGAAGCCCTCGGGAAGGGAAATGCGCCGGTTGGCGGAATCGTCCAGAGTCCGCTCCAGCCACTGGGTGGAGGCGGTCATGGGGGCGTTCAGGGCATCGGCCATCAGGTACCGGGACAGCGAGCAAATCCGCTCACAGCGCATGGGGTTGCGCTTGTAGGGCATGGCAGACGAGCCGATCTGGTTTTTCTCGAAGGGCTCTTCCACCTGCCGGTCATGCTGCAACAGCCGAATGTCGTTTGCCATCCGGTAGCAGCTCTGGGCAATGGAGGACAGCACGTTCAGAATCCGGCTGTCCAGCTTCCGGGGGTAGGTCTGACCGCAGACGGCGAAGCACTTGGTAAAGCCGAAATCCCCGCTGATTTTGGCGTTCATGGCATCGATTTTGGCAGTATCTCCGTCAAACAAGTCCAAAAAGCTTGCCTCGGTGCCGGTGGTGCCACGGCAGCCCAGGAATCTCATGTTGTCGATGACAAAGTCCAGCTCTTCCAGGTCGGCTACCAAGTCCTGCATCCACAGGGTGGCGCGCTTGCCAACCGTGACCAACTGTGCCGGCTGATAGTGGGTGTAGCCCAGGGTGGGCATGGCTTTATAGGTGTCGGCAAATTCGGAAAGATTTGCCAGCACCTTCAGAAGCTCTCCCCGGAGATATTTCAGACCGTCCCGGTAGAGAACAATGTCCGCGTTGTCCGTGACATAGCAGCTGGTTGCGCCCAGGTGGATGATGCCGGCAGCATCTGGAGCTACCTTGCCGTAGGTGTAGACGTGAGCCATTACGTCATGGCGCACCTCTTTTTCCCGGGCAGCGGCGCAGTCATAGTCGATGTCGGCAACATGGGCTTCCAGCTGAGCCACCTGCTCAGGGGTAATGGGCAGTCCCAGCTCCATTTCTGCCTTGGCAAGAGAAATCCACAGCTTGCGCCAGGTCTGAATGCGCATGTCCATGGAGAACAGCTTCAGCATGTAGTCCGAAGCGTAGCGGGAGCTCAGGGGGGATTCATATTTATCTGTCATGACATCCTCCCTCAGCGCAGAATGATGCTGTCCCGCTCGGGGCCTACGGAAACATAACCGATGTGGCAGCCGATGGCCTGCTCCAGATACAGCACATACTTCTGAGCCTGAACGGGCAGGTCCTCCCAGGTGCGCACACCGGAAATGTCGCACTTCCAGCCGTCCAAATACTCCACGACAGGCTCGGCATCGTTCAGCAGGGCAGGGAAGGGGAACTCATCGGTGATCTTTCCGTCCAGACGGTAGTGGGCGCAGACGGGAATCTTATCCATATAGCTGAGCACGTCCAGCTTGGTCAGCGCAATGTTGGTGGCTCCCTGGCACTGAACGCCGTAGCGGGTAGCCACAATGTCCACCGAGCCTACCCGACGGGGACGGCCGGTTTTCGCGCCGTACTCGAAGCCGGCCTTACGCAGCTCCTCGGCCTCGTCGCCGAACATTTCGCACACGAAGGGGCCTTCGCCTACACAGCTGGAATAGGCCTTTACAACGCCGACCACCTCGTCAATTTTCACACAGGGCAGACCGGAGCCCACGGGGGCATAGGCCGCAATGGGATTGGAGGAGGTGGTGTAGGGGTGGATGCCGTAGTCCAGATCCCGCAGAGCGCCCAGCTGAGCCTCAAAGAGGATTTTCTTTCCATCCTTCTGCGCCTGACGCAGATAGGCGCCGGTGTCCCGGATGAAGGGCTTGATCTTATTGCAGAAGACGTTGATCCAGACCTCCAGTTCCTCCATGGTCACGGGCTTTGCGCCATAGACCCGGGTCAGGGTCAGATTCTTCCACTCCATCAGATCCTGCAGGTGCTCCCGCAGATGCTTGGAATACAGCAGTTCGCCGGCAAGAATGGTTTTCTTGGCAAACTTATCCGCGTAGAAGGGGGCAATGCCCTGCTTGGTGGAGCCGAACTTCTTGTCGGCCAGTCTTGCCTCTTCCAGACCGTCCAGCTCCCGATGCCAGGGCAGCAGCAGGGAGGCCCGGTCACTGATCATCAGATTCTCCGGGGTGATGGACACGCCCTGGGAGGTAATCTGCTCGATCTCCTTCCAGAGATTTTCCGGGTCCAGGGCAACGCCGTTGCCCAGAACGTTCATGACACCCTCCCGGAAGATACCGGAGGGCAGCAGGTGCAGGGCAAACTTGCCGTGCTCATTGACAACGGTATGACCGGCGTTGCCGCCGCCCTGATAACGTATGACGATGTCGTAGTTCTGGGTCAGAAGGTCCACCATCCGGCCCTTGCCTTCGTCACCCCAGTTGATTCCTACGATTGCAGCATTTCCCATGTTCAGCGCCCTCCTTACAGATGGGCTTCCAGACGGCGCATAATCTCGGCGTAAGCCTCTTCCACGCCGCCCATATCCCGGCGGAAGCGATCCTTGTCCAGCTTCTCGTGGGTCTTGGCATCCCACAGCCGGCTGGTATCCGGGCTGATCTCGTCAGCCAGGACGATGGTGCCGTCGGAAAGGCGGCCGAACTCCAGCTTGAAGTCCACCAGGGTCACGCCGCAGCTGAGCCAGAAGGCTTTCAGCAGCTCGTTGATCTTCAGAGCGTAGGTGCGGATGGTCTCAATCTCCTGGGCGGTAGCCAGCTTCAGAGCCAGGGCATGGCTGGTATTCAGCAGAGGATCGCCCAAAGCGTCATTCTTGTAAGAGAATTCAAAGGTGGGCTGATCGAACACAATGCCCTCTTCCACGCCGTAGTGCTTGGCAAAGGAGCCGGCGGAAATGTTGCGGACAATGACCTCCAGGGGCACGATCTGCACCTTCTTGACCAGGGTCTCCCGGTCGCTGAGTTCCTTGACAAAGTGGGTGGGAATGCCGTTCTTCTCCAGCATCGCCATGAGCCGATTGCTCATTTTGTTGTTGATGACACCCTTGCCGACGATGGTGCCTTTCTTCAGTCCGTTGAACGCAGTGGCATCATCCTTGTATGCCACAATCAGAAGTTCGGGGTCGTCGGTGGTGAACACCTTCTTGGCTTTTCCTTCGTACAGCTGCTCTTTCGGTTCCATGTTTGTTTCCTCCTGTTTATTTTCCGCTGTCACCGTAGTTGGACAGAACCCGGGCGGAGGGGTCTGTGACATTGCAGCCCTCCCAGTCCTTATTCGGCATCCAGAAATCCACGATCATATTGCCTTGACCGGGGTAATACTTCTCGAAGATCTCACGGTAAAGCAGAGATTCCTTGGTGAACGGTTGCGCATGGGTATACTTCTGACGCTTCTGCTCAAATTCCGCCTGGGTATAATAGTCTTCCGCATAGGCCTTCAGGTAGTCCACCATGGAGTGGCCCACCGCATCGGAAAAGGCCGCCTTTTCCCGCCACAGGATGTCCTGAGGAAGATAGGAGCCGTCGTCGAAGGCGTGACGCAGCAGATATTTACCCTTGTGGTATTTGTTGAGCTTCAGCTCCGGGTTCACCGCCATCACATACTTCACAAAATCCAGGTCACCGAAGGGTACCCGGGCTTCCAGGGAGTTCACGCTGATGCACCGGTCTGCACGGAGTACATCGTACATGTGGAGCTCCCGAATCCGCTTCTGGGCTTCCTTCTGGAAGGCCTCGGCAGAGGGGGCGAAATCCGTGTACTTATAACCGAAGAGCTCGTCGGAAATCTCGCCGGTCAGAAGCACCCGAATGTCCGTGTTCTCATGAATGTACTTGCACACCAGATACATACCGATGCTGGCGCGGATGGTGGTGATATCAAAAGTCCCCAGTAATTCTATCACATTTTCCAGCGCTTGCAAGACATTTTCTTTAGAAATTATAACTTCCGTATGATCTGAGTGAATAAAATCCGCCACCTGCTTGGCATACTTCAGATCAATGGCATCTCCGGACATGCCGATTGCGAAGGTTTTGATGGGTTTTTCGCTTTCCCGGGCGGCAATTGCGCACACCAAAGAGGAGTCCAGACCGCCGCTGAGAAGGAAGCCAACCTTGGCATCCGCCACCAGACGCTTGCGAACGCCTGCCACCAGCTTGTCGTGAATGTTCCGGCAAACGGTCTCTAAGTCGTCGTCAAGGTACTTGTCCACGGCGGCAATGTCACGATAGCAGACGAATTTTCCGTCCGCATAGTAATGTCCGGGAGGGAAGGGGAGAATCTGCCCCACCAGCCCCAGCAGGTTCTTGGGCTCACTGGCGAACACAATGGTACCTGCGGCGTCGTAGCCGTAGTACAGAGGCCGGATACCGATAGGATCCCGGGCAGCGATGAATTGCTTTTTTTCTCCGTCATACAGGACGCAGGCGTATTCCGCGTCCAGCATGTCGAACATTTTCACGCCATATTTCCGGTAAAGGGGCAGCAGCACTTCGCAGTCGCTGTCGCTCCGGAAGGTGTAGGTATCCTTCAGCTCCTGACGGAATTTCTCGAAGCCGTAGATTTCGCCGTTGCACACCACGGCACTGGAACCCAGGGTAAAGGGCTGCATTCCTTCCGGATGCAGACCCATAATGGCCAGACGGTGGAAGCCCAGAACACCTTCACCAACCTCTAAAATCCGGGAATCATCCGGGCCCCGGGAGATGGTGCGGTCAAAGCCACGCCGGAACGCTGCCATGTCCAGAGGCTTTCCGCAATAACCGATAATCGAACACATATCTCTATTTCCTCCTGAAAACAGACCCATGGGAGAGCTGAAAGAATTCAGCTCTCCCGCAGGCTTCTTTTTATACGTTTTGCAATCTCGTTTTTTCTCTGTACATAATGTGTAGATAGTAACTATAAGCCGCTTTCCGGGAGGGGATGGTCAGTCCCCTCCCACGGGCCGTCCAAGACGACATTTGGCAGCTATAGAAGGTAGCATCTTATCCGGGTTTTTCATAAAACGCTTAAAAGCGTTTTATGCGGCCGCAGGATTGGGGCCAGCGGCCACTGCCGCTAAAAAACGAAGTCAATACATTTCTTACCGCCGCCCAGGCGGCCTGCCGTGAAACGGCTTAAGTAAAATGATGAAATCATCTTATTAAGAAATAGTATTAACGAACACCGAACAGTAGTTCGCCGTAGGTGGGGAAGGGCCAGTACTTTTCCGAAGTCTGGGTCTCGGCCTCGTCGGCCACCGCACGAAGGGCGGCCATCTTGCCCAGAACCGTATCCCGGATGGCGAAGGACTCTTCCTTCACATCGGAAATACCCTTCAGCTCCAGCAGCGCATCCTCCAGTTCGTCGGTTTTCACGGCAATCTGATCGGTCAGCGTGGACAGCTTTTCCACCAAGCCTGTCTCATATGCACAGGGGATGCCGGGGGCCACAGCCTTTTTGGCGGCAGCGGTCTTGGCAAGCTCGGATACATAGCCTTCCACCGCAGGCAGAATCTCTTTGCGAGCCATGTCGATCATGGTGTTGGCCTCGATGGTTACGGCCTTACAGTAGTTCTCCAGCATGATCTCGCACCGGGATTCCAGCTCGGCCACGGAGAAGACCTTGTGAGAAGTGAGCATATCCACATTTTTCTTATCCAGCAGGTGAGGCATACAGTCGGGAGTGGTGGGGTAGTTGCACAGACCCCGCTTTTCGGTAGCCTCCTTGATCCAGGCCTCGTCATAGCCGTTGCCGTTGAAGAGGATCCGCTTGTGATCCTTGATGGTCTTGCGGATCATCTCATGCAGGGCAGTCTCGAAGTCCTCTGCACCCTCCAGCCGGTCGGCGTAGATTTTCAGGGACTCGGCCACGGCGGAGTTGAGCATCATGTTGGCGCAGGCAATGGAGTTGGAGGAACCCAGCATCCGGAACTCGAACTTGTTGCCGGTAAAGGCGAAGGGGGAGGTGCGGTTCCGGTCGGTGGTGTCCCGGGCGAACCGGGGCAGAACATCCACGCCCAGCTTCATGGTGGTCTTCTGAGTCCCGGCGTAGGGAGCGTCAGCCTCAATGGCATCCAGAATGCCCATCAGCTCATCGCCCAGGAAAATGGAGACCACGGCGGGAGGGGCCTCGTTGGCACCCAGACGGTGATCGTTTCCGGCGGTGGCGACAGAAATACGGAGCAGATCCTGATAGTCGTCCACGGCCTTGATGACCGCACACAGGAACAGCAGGAACTGGGCATTCTCATAGGGAGTCTCGCCGGGGGACAGCAGGTTCACGCCGGTGTTCGTGGCAATGGACCAGTTGTTGTGTTTACCGGAGCCATTGACCCCGGCGAAGGGCTTCTCATGGAGCAGACACACCAGGCCGTGCTTGGCAGCTACCTTCTGCATGATCTCCATGGTCAGCTGGTTGTGATCGGTGGCCACGTTGGTGGTGGTATAGATGGGAGCCAGCTCATGCTGGGCGGGAGCAACCTCGTTGTGCTCGGTTTTCGCCAGGATGCCCAGCTTCCACAGCTCCTCGTTCAGGTCGGCCATGTAGGCAGCCACCCGGGGCTTGATGACGCCGAAGTAATGATCGTCCATTTCCTGACCCTTGGGAGGCTTGGCACCGAAGAGGGTCCGGCCGGTGTAAATCAGGTCTTTGCGTTTGTTGTACATCTCCCGATCCACCAGGAAATATTCCTGTTCCGGGCCTACGGAAGTGCGGACGCAGGACACATCCTCGTTGCCGAAGAGCTTCAGAATCCGCATGGCCTGTCGGTTCAGAGCCTCCATGGAACGAAGCAGGGGAGTCTTCTTGTCCAGAGCCTCGCCGCCGTAGGAGCAGAAGGCTGTGGGGATGCACAGGGTTTTTCCCTTGATAAAGGCATAGGAGGTAGGATCCCAGGCGGTGTAGCCTCTGGCCTCGAAGGTCGCCCGCAGGCCGCCGGAGGGGAAGCTGGATGCGTCAGGCTCACCCTTAATCAGCTCCTTGCCGGAGAAATCCATAATCACGCCGCCGTCGGGAGCCGGGGAGATGAAGCTGTCGTGCTTCTCCGCGGTAATGCCGGTCAGGGGCTGGAACCAATGGGTGTAGTGGGTCGCACCGTTGGCCACCGCCCAATCCTTCATGGCGGAGGCCACGGCATTGGCAACGCTGGCATCCAGCTTCGCGCCGTGATCTATGGTCTTGCGCAGGGACTGGTAAACATCAGAGCTCAGATTGGCCTTCATCACCCGATCGTCAAACACCAGACAGCCGAAATAATCAGAAACAGTACCCATAAATTAACACCCTTTCTACTTTATCGGAGATAAAAAAGAAGACAAGGATGCCGAAGCCATTCCGCTTCAAGACATCCTTGCCTTATGGGCGCATTGTACACTACCCACGGCCATTTGTCAACACCCTGCACAAAAAATATTTTTTTGCTTTGGGCAGATTGACAAGCCGCATTTCGTCGAATATAATTTTTCCAGAATATTCTGTCGGCGGATTCCGCCGAAAACCCGGATTCCGGAAAGGAAGGGTATTATGAAATACACGCCCCAGGAAGTCATGCAGTATATCCAGGAGGAGGATGTGAAATTCATCCGTCTTGCCTTCTGCGATGTATACGGATGCAATAAGAACATTTCCATCATGCCCCAGGAGCTGGAGCGGGCTTTTGAGTACGGCATTGCCATCGATGCCTCCGCCATCGCGGGCTTCGGCGACGAGGTGCATTCCGACCTTTTCCTCCACCCGGATCCCACGACCATTGCGGTGCTGCCCTGGCGGCCGGAGCACGGCCGGGTGGTGCGGATGTTCTGCTCCATTACCGATCAGCAGGGCAATCCCTTCACACATGACTGCCGGAACATCCTCAAGCAGGCGGTGGCCGACGCGGCAAAAGCGGGCTTTGCCTTTTCCTTCGGCTCCGAGCTGGAATTCTACCTGTTCCGGCTGGACGAAAACGGGGAGCCTACCCACATTCCCTATGACCAGGCCACCTACATGGACGTGTCTCCGGACGACAAGTGCGAAAATGTCCGTCGGGAGATCTGCCTGACCCTGGAGCGGATGGGCATTCGCCCGGAATCGTCTCACCATGAGCAGGGCCCGGGCCAGAATGAAATTGACTTTCGCTATTCCGATGCCCTCACCGCCGCGGACAATGCGGTGACATTCCGGACGGTGGTCAAGACCATCGCCGCAGGCAACGGGCTTTGTGCGGACTTTTCGCCCAAGCCCCTGCCTGATCAGCCCGGCAGCGGCTTCCACATCAATATGTCTGTGAAAGGCCCCGGGGAGAACCGGATGCACCATATGATGGGAGGCATCCTCCGGCATGTGTCGGATATGACCCGGTTCCTGAATCCAAGCCCCCAGTCCTATAGTCGGCTGGGTGTCTGCAAGGCTCCCAAATATATTTCCTGGTCCAATAACAACCGCTCCATGCTCATCCGGATTCCCGCGGCGGCAGGGGAGTATCGCCGGGTGGAGCTGCGCTCCCCGGACTGCACGGCCAATCCCTATCTTGCCTTTGCTCTGCTCATCTGGGCAGGGCTGGACGGCATCCAGAACGAGATCGACCTGCCGGAGAAGGCAAACGTGAATCTCTACACCGCCGAGCCCCGGGACATCGGGGATATGGAAACCCTGCCACTGTCTCTGGGAGCGGCTATCAAGCGGGCGGAGGAAAGCGAATTCATCCGGGCTCATCTTCCGCAGTCGCTGATTGCCTGCTATAAAAATTAAGAAGAAACAGAAAGAGAGGGGAGACACATGCTGTTCAGCGGGGATACCTACAGTGTGCTGGTAGTTTCCGGCCAGCAAAAGCTGAACGAGGCCCTGCGGCCCATGCTGCCTTCCTCGGAATTCTACCCCGTGTCCTTCTGCACAAACGCCGCAGCAGCCCGACGGGAGCTGGTGGGCCGCAATTATGACCTGGTGATTATCAACGCGCCCCTGCCGGACGAAAGCGGAACCCGCTTTGCCATCGATACCGGAAGTCGGTCGGATACGGTGGTTCTGCTTCTTCTGCGGGCGGAAAGCTTTGAGGAGGTCAATGAGCAGGTGACCCCCCATGGGGTGTTCACCTTGCAGGTACCTTTTTCCGCCGGCACCCTGCGCCTGGGGCTCAAGTGGATGATCACCGTCCGGGAGCGTCTGCGGAAGATGGAGACCAAAAATCTGTCCATTGAGGACAAGATGGAGGAGATCCGTCTGGTAAACCGGGCCAAGTGGATTCTCATCGAGCAGCTGAAGATGACCGAGTCCGAGGCTCACCGGCACATTGAAAAGCAGGCCATGGATCGGTGCTCCTCCAAAAAGGACATTGCCCTGGCCATTATCCATACCTATTCTTAGGGAAACTCTGTCCGGCGCAAAAAACAGTTGTATTATTCTGGATTTGTGGTACAATAAACAAAAGTATGTCGTGCCCCGCGGCACGGCCAGCATTATAGGAGGTAAATCCAATGGCAGACGTAAAGCAGTACATTACCCACGCCCAGGAGGGCGGGAGTGTTATGATTTCCGAGGACGTGGTGTCCACCATCGTTGAAAATACCCTGACGGAGATCGACGGTGTGGTCAAGGGCGGCAGCGAGGTTATCGGAAAGAAGAGCTGGGGCAAGGGCATCCGCATCCGGATTGAGGACGACGACACCCTGACCATCGGCTGCAATATTATCGTTCGCTACGGCGAGTCCGTCATTAAAGTGGCCCAGACCGTTCAGGAGGCCATCACTGCCGCGGTGGAGTCCGTCACTGGCGTGAAGGTCAACGACGTGGATGTGAACGTCTGCGGCATTATCCGCAAGTAAGGGCTTTGGTATGACGAGAGGAAATGCCAGAGAACTGGCACTGCATTTGATTTACGGACGGGCTTTCACCGGTGAGGAGCCGGAAAGCGTCATTGCCACCCGGCTGGATAAGGAGTACTACCCCAAGCTCAGCCAGGAGACCGATGTCTACGCCGAGCGGCCCAGCCGTGCTCAGCTGCGCTACATTGACACGGTGGTCACCGGCGTTGCCAACCGGGAGAAGGAGCTGGACGGGCAGATCCGCAAATTCTCCATCGGTTGGGACATCAGCCGAATTTCCAGACTGGCCCGGTGTATTCTCCGGCTGGCCATGTTTGAGATCCTCTATGTGGAGGACGTGCCCGCAGGGGTCGCTGTGTCCGAGGCGGTGCGCATTGCCAAAAAATATCACGACGACGATACCGGTGCTTTCGTCAACGGAATTCTGGGCAGCTTTGTCCGGAGTCTGCCCGCGCCCGAAGCCGAGGAAGCAAAATAATGGGCGTGATCGGTATCGATACCAGCAATTACACCACCTCCATTGCCTTCTTTGACGGTACGGGAGGGGAGAACTGCTCGAAACTCCTGCCTGTGAAACCCGGTGAACTGGGTCTTCGGCAGTCCGATGCGGTATTTGCCCATATCAAAAGCCTGCCGGAGCTTTCCGGCAGGCTGTTTTCCCATGTCCGGGAGGAGATCAGGGCGGTGGGGGTCAGTACCCGCCCCAGAGCGGTGGAGGGCAGCTATATGCCCTGCTTTCTGGTGGGTCTTTCCCACGCAAAGCTTCTGTCCGATGCCCTGCATGTGCCCCTTGTGGAGGTTTCCCATCAGCAAGGCCATGTGGCCGCATCCCTGTGGAGTGCGGGACACCTGGAGCTGATGGACGAGCCCCACCTGGCCTGGCACCTGTCTGGGGGCACCACGGAGCTGCTGCTGGTGGAGCCGGAGGGGAAGCTGGTCAAGTGCACGAAGATCGGCGGAACCACGGATATTTCTGCCGGGCAGCTTATTGACCGTACCGGCCAGCTTCTGGGACTGCCCTTCCCATCGGGAAAGCACCTGGATGCGCTGAGCCGAGAGGCGGCGGGGAAGGACTTTTTCCGGGTCAAGTGCAAGGACATGACCTTCTCCTTTTCGGGAATGCAGAACAAGGTGCAGCAGTATTTTGAAGCAAACGGAGACCCGGCGGAGACTGCGGCCTACGCTTTGCGGTGTGTTGCTTACGGGGTTTTCCATGCCACGCAACAGGCGTTAAAGGCCTATCCGGGGCTGCCGGTGGTGTTTTCCGGGGGCGTGGCTTCCAATACGCTTCTTCGGCAGGTTTTGGAGCCGCTGAACCCCATTTTTGCTCAGCCCCAGTATTCTACGGATAACGCCATGGGCGTTGCGGTGCTGGCAAGCCGCTGTACGGAGGTGTGACCATGGAGCAGCAGGTGCTTTCCATTACCCAGCTGAACGAATACATCCGAGGCCGGATGGATGCCGACCCGTTACTCAATACCGTGGCCGTCCGGGGCGAGATCAGCAACTACAAGCAGTACCCTTCCGGCCACCACTATTTTACCCTGAAGGACGAGGCCAGTGCCCTGCGCTGCGTCATGTTCAAGGGCAATGCCATGCGGCTCCGGTTCCGGCCGGAAAACGGCATGAAGGTCATCGCCGTGGGCAAGGTCTCCGTGTACCCCAGAGACGGAGCCTATCAGCTGTACTGCGTGTCCCTGACGGTCGATGGTGTGGGCGATCTGTATGTTGCCTTTGAACAGCTGAAAAAGAAGCTGGCGGCCCAGGGGCTTTTCGACCCGGCCCATAAGAAGCCTCTGCCCAGGTATCCCGGCAGGATCGGCATTATCACCAGCTCTGCCGGTGCGGCGGTTCATGATATGCTGCGAATTCTGAACAAGCGTTATCCCTTGAGTAAGGTATACTTGCTTCCCGTCCGGGTGCAGGGTGCCCAGGCTCCGGGAGAAATCGTCTCCGCCATTCGCTACGCCAACTATTATCAATTGGCAGACCTGTTAATTGTAGGCCGGGGCGGCGGCTCCATCGAGGATTTGTGGGCTTTTAACGATGAGCAGGTGGCACTGGCCATTTACCATTCTCAGATTCCGGTGATTTCCGCCGTAGGCCACGAGCCGGATGTAACCATTTCCGACTATGTTGCCGACCTCCGGGCGGCAACCCCCTCCAATGCGGCAGAGCTGGCGGTTCCTGACCAGGATGCTTTGCGCCAAAGCCTGGACGCTCAGGTCAGCGCCATGGCTGCGGCTCTGACCCGGCAGATCAAGGCCTCCCGGCAGCATCTGAATGCACTGGCGGCCTCTCCCGCCCTGCAAAGCCCCACAGGCTACCTGGAACAGAAGGGTCAGCAGCTTTTACTTCTGAAAAACCGGCTGATTTCCGCCCAGAATCAGAGCCTTGCGGCCAGAAAGCAGAAATATATTGCCGCCGCCGCCAAACTGGACGCCATGAGTCCCTTGAAAGTGCTCACCCGGGGCTATTCCATGACCCGGAAGGAAGATGGCACGGTGGTTCGCTCCGTCTCCCAGGTGGAGATAGGGGAGCGGGTTCAAATTTCTCTGGAGGACGGCACGTTGTGCGCCACCGTCATGAATAAGGAGGCAAGAAAATGAATTCCGAAAATCAGACTTTTGAGGCATCCATGGCTCGTTTGGAGCAGATCGTCCGGGCAATGGAGCGGGGAGACGTAGCCCTGGAGGAGTCTCTGAAGCTCTTCCAGGAGGGCACGGAGCTGGTACGCAGCTGCCAGAAGCTTCTGGACGAAGCCCAGCTGCAAGTGAAGAAAATCATGGCAGGGCCAGACGGAAGCCCTCAGGAGGAGGCCTTCGGTGATGCAATTTGAGGAGCAGACCCGGGTCTACCGGGAAATGATTGAAAATTATCTTGCCTCCATCTATGCCCCCTTTGAAAGCGAGCCTCAGAAGCCCATTTTTGAGGCGGCCAACTACAGCTTGCTTGCCGGAGGCAAGCGTCTGCGGCCTATTCTGGCGCTGGAATTCTGTCGGGTATGCGGCGGGGAGCCGGAGAAGGCGCTGCCCTTTGGCGCCGCCGTGGAGATGATTCATACCTACAGCCTGATTCATGACGACCTGCCCTGCATGGACAACGACGATTATCGCCGGGGCCGCCTGACAAACCACAAGGTCTACGGCGAAGGTATGGCCGTGTTGGCAGGGGACGCACTTCTCACCGATGCCTTTGCCGTGGCCACCCGGATGGAGCTTCCGGAGCCTGGAAAAATCGGGGAGGCCATTGGGATTTTAAGCGAATGCGCCGGGTCTCTGGGCATGATCGGCGGCCAGGTGCTGGATATTATGAGTGAGCAGCGGCAGTGCACGAAGCAGGAGGTGCTGGATATCCAGAGCCGGAAAACCGGCAGGCTGATCACCGCCCCCTGCGTCCTGGGCGTTATCGCCGGAGACGGCACGGAAGCCCAGAAGGAGGCCGCCGCCCGGTTTGCGGCGCTGCTGGGTCTGGCCTTCCAGATTCGGGACGACATGCTGGACGTCATCGGCTCCCAGGCAGAGCTGGGCAAGGCTACCGGCATGGACGCGGAGAAAAACACCTTCGTCCGGCTCTACGGCCTGGACAAATGCGGCCAGCTTGTGGAGCAGTATACCCAGGAGGCTATTTCCGCCCTGGATGCCTTTGAAGAAAAGGATTATCTGGTGGCGCTTGCCAAGAGCCTGACCGACCGGAGAGCCTGAATGGTTTCCGGGGAGCTGTACGGGGTGCTTCTGCGCCATCAGGATCCGGTCTATCGGGACATGCAGCGAAGGCTCCTGCCCACTGTTGACCCGGAGACCATCTTAGGCGTGCGTACTCCGGTTCTGCGGCAGTTGGCCAGGGAATTGGAGGATGGGGAAGCCTTCCAAGAGAACCTTCCTCATCGGTATTTTGAGGAGAACCAGATTCACGCATTCCTTTTGGAGCGGGAAAAGGATTTTGACAAAACCGCCCGGGCAGTGGAAGCGTTCCTGCCTTATGTGAACAACTGGGCTACCTGCGACCAGCTGCGGCCTAAGGCCTTCCGGAATCAGGAAAAGCTGCTGCCCCTGATTTCCAAATGGCTGGCGTCGCCTGCGCCTTACACCGTCCGTTTCGGCTTGGGAATGCTGCTGTGCCACTTCCTGGACGAAGACTTCCGTCCGGAATTTCTGGAAATGGCCGCTTCTGTGAAAAGTGACGAGTACTATGTGAACATGATGGTGGCCTGGTACTTTGCCACGGCTCTTGCCAAGCAGTATGATGCTGCACTGCCTTACATCACCGGATGTCGCCTGAAGGTCTGGATTCACAACAAGACCATTCAGAAGGCGGTGGAGAGCTTCCGGGTACCGCCGGAACATAAGGAATTTCTGAAAACCTGTCGGATAAAAGCATAATTCATACTGAACTCCAATTAAAATCTTTAAAGAAAGATTTTAATTGCCTGAAGGGCATGGAGTTCATATGAGACTTGTTTTGTGATT
>OIZP01000206.1_pt1 | contig 39455 bp, 30 predicted proteins | sample 1588531 | NCBI WGS metagenome assembly OIZP01 (sample SAMN03283283) | human gut metagenome | biome: human-associated habitat; material: feces | host: Homo sapiens | place: Peru | collected 2012
GTGACCCATTTATCCATGTAATTTATCGACGTCAAAAATCCGATGAAATAGTGCATAAAAACATTCTGGATTTTGAAAACCCTACCTAACGGGGTAATCCATTAGGTATTACAAATCAAAATGTGCGTTGCAGAAATCTTACTTCTTACCCTTTATATTGACATTTATACTTGTTAACTCTGAATTAAGGAATTTTTCGAGTGACCGGGTGACCGCTAATTCATTGATATTCAGTAAATTACACGGTCACTGGTCACTGGTCACTTGCACTTTTACATTAAGTTTGATGTATTCTATAAGATTTTATGCAGAAAAAATTGGTGGATATGAAAATAAGTTGCAAATTTGCAACGCAATTAATGAAATATTTTCTCATTTAAAGTTGATGTCTCCCATCTGTGAAGATCGGAGGCATTTTTTTTCGTCTCCTCAGTTGGCGCGTTTTCGTTTCTTCAGTTGGCTGCACCTCAGCATTGCAAATCAAAAAATTGCATTTTTTCTTTGCTCTTCGCTCACCTTGCACTAACTTTCACGGTGTGCAAGTTAGGCTGCACCTCAGCAGTCCCAATAAAAAAAAATGCTTTTTTTCTTTGTACTGCGTTCGGTTTGCACTAACTTTCACGGTGTGCAAGTTAGGCTGCGGTTCGGAAAAGCAAATCAAAAATTTGCATTTTTTCTTTGCTCTTCGCTCACCTTGCACTAACTTTGCAGTGCAAAAGACGAAGTACAGTGAAAAAGGGCTGCTATGTGAGTACACCTTTGGTGTGTACAACTGGTAAAAATCAATATGAAGCGGCGGACAAGTGTGTCCAGTCGCTGATTTTTTGTGCCCGCACATCAGGGATGCCCTATCCCCTGCATGATGCGGGTTTTTCGTCTTGCACACTGGCAAGACCCTTCGACATTCGTACCGCGTCTGACGCAGTTTTAAACACTAAACGCAATCCTCGCGTGCAGCGCTTAAAACTAAAAAAGTTTCAAAACAACATTATTAACATAACATTTAAAGAGCTATGAACTTTACCTTATTTGTCACTGCATTGCTGACAGGGTTGGCGTTCGTAGGCATTGTGACGATTTTAGCGAAACTGATTTCGCCGCGAAGCTACAACGCACAGAAGGAGGAAGCTTATGAATGTGGTATTCCTACACGTGGACGATCATGGATGCAGTTCCGTGTGGGTTATTACTTGTTCGCCATTCTCTTCCTGATGTTCGACGTAGAAACGATGTTCCTGTTTCCCTGGGCCGTCGTGATGCGCTCATTTGGTCCTGCGGGATTGCTGAGCGTGCTCTTCTTCCTGTTTATTTTAGTTCTGGGCTTGGCTTATGCCTGGAGGAAAGGAGCGTTGAAATGGCAATGAAAAGAGCAAAAATCAAGTCGATTCCTTACGAGGAATTCAAGGACAACGAGACTTACGAAAAACTCGTTGAAGAACTTAATGCGGGCGGCGCTAACATTATTGTGCGCAAGCTCGACGACCTCATCGACTGGGGCCGTTCTAACTCTCTTTGGCCGCTCACTTTCGCTACCTCGTGCTGTGGTATCGAATTTATGGCGGTGTGTGCAGCTCGCTATGACATCGCACGTTTTGGCTTTGAGGTGACTCGTAACTCACCCCGTCAGGCTGACGTGATTTTGGTGTGCGGTACGATTACTACGAAAATGGCGCCCGTGCTTCGACGTCTTTACGACCAAATGGCTGACCCTAAGTATGTGGTGGCTATTGGTGGTTGCTCTATTTCGGGTGGTCCGTTCACTAAGTCGTACCACGTGCTGAATGGTGTGGATAAGATTATTCCCGTTGACGTGTATGTGCCGGGATGTCCTCCACGTCCTGAGGCTTTTCTTTATGGTATGATGCAGCTGCAGCGTATTGTGAAAGTTGAAAACTTCTTTGGTACTACTAACCGCAAACAGAAGGATCCCTTCAAGGTGGTGGCTGAAAAGAAAGAAGAACAAATTTATAATCAGGAGGAAGAGGCATGAGCGAAGAATTGAATCCTACAGCAAATCAGAACGCGGAGGCACAGAAACCTGCTGCCCCTGCAACTGCTGCCGCTAAACCTGCAGCACGTCCTGCAGTAGCACGCCCTGCCGCTGCTCCTGCGAAACCTGCTGTAAACGAACTGAAACCTAAAACTGTTTCGGCTGCTGACTTGCACGCTGAAATGAAGCGTTTGCACGATGAGGAGGGCATGGACTTTTTGCTGAACCTCACGGGTGTGGACTGGATGGAAGAGGGTATCGGTGTGGTTTATCAGGTGGAGAATACTGAAAACCATAAGCAGGCTTGTGTGAAGTGTGTGGTAGAAGACCGCGAAAACCCCATGATTCCCTCGGTTAGCGACCTTTGGGATATTGCTAACGTGTATGAGCGTGAGGTTTATGACTTCTATGGCATTATCTTTACAAACCATCCTGACATGCGCCGCTTGTTTATGCGCGAGGATTGGGTGGGCTATCCTTTCCGTAAGGATAACGACCCTGAGAAGGATAATCCCTTTGATCCGCAGCACATGACGAATGAGCCTTTGGCTGATGTGACGTATGAATATCAGTTGCAACAGGATGGCTCTATCAATAAGGTGGAGCACGAAATTTTTGGTGCCGACGATTATGTGGTGAATATTGGTCCGCAACACCCTTCTACTCACGGTGTGCTTCACTTCCGCGTGGACTTAGAGGGTGAGACGATTCGCAAAATCGACCCTGTGTTGGGTTACATTCACCGTGGTGTGGAGAAGATTAGCGAAAGTATGACTTATCCGCAGACTTTGGCGCTGACTGACCGTTTGGACTACCTGGGCGCTATGCAGAACCGTCACGCACTGTGTATGTGTATTGAACAGGCAATGGGGGTAGAAGTGAGCGACCGCGTGCAGGTGATTCGTACGATTATGGACGAGTTGCAGCGTATTGACTCGCACATTCTTTTCTTTGGCTGTCTTTGCCAAGACTTGGGTGCTACCACAGCATTCTTGTATGCCTTCCGCGACCGCGAAAAGATTCTCGATATCTTTGAGGAAACTTGTGGCGGACGTTTGATTTTGAACTATAACACGATTGGCGGTGTGATGTATGACATCCATCCGAACTTCCAGAAACGTGTGAAGGAGTTCATTCAAATTATGCGTAAGAACATTCAGGAGTATCACGACATCTTTACGGGTAACGTGATTTTCCAAAATCGTTCGAAGGGCGTAGGTGTGTTGACGAAGGAGCAGGTGATTTCGTTTGGTTGTACAGGCGGTACGGGTCGTGCTTCGGGTTGGCATAACGACTTGCGTAAAATTCGTCCTTATGCTGCTTACGACCGCGTGCAGTTTAACGAGGTGGTGCGCACTGAGGGTGACTCGTTTGCTCGCTACATGATTCGTTTGGACGAAATTAAGGAGAGCCTCAATATTATTGAACAACTTATTGACAACATTCCCGAGGGTAACTACCAGGAGAAGATGAAGCCTATCATCAAACTCCCCGTGGGCACTTTCTACAGCGAAGTAGAAGGTAGCCGTGGCCGTATGGGTGTATTTATCGAGAGCAAGGGCGATAAGAGTCCTTATCGTTTACACTATCGCTCAACAGGTTTGCCTTTGGTAGCTGTAATGGACACTGCTTGCTCTGGCAATATGTTGGCCGACTTAATTACCATCGGTGGTACGGTTGACTATGTTGTGCCGGATATTGACAGGTGATGGGGAGTTTTAAGTTTTGAGGTTATAAGGTTATAAGGTTACCTGACCTTAGGGGTAAGTTTTGAGGTTATAAGGTTATAAAGTTACCTTACCTTACCTGACCTTGTTACTGCTCCTTTATTAAAATCTCTATTAAATCTCCAATAAATAATATAAATGCAAAAATCAGATACTCTGTTCTCGTTTGAAGGACTCAAGGTGTGGCAAGAGGCAAGACTCTTAACAAAGTTGGTTTATCAGCTCACCCTTCGATTACCTGATTATGAGAAGTACGCATTGGGAAATCAAATACGACGTGCTATGATTTCTGTTACGTCGAACATAGCGGAAGGAAGCGCACGTTTTTCTTATAAAGAGAAAATCCATTTTCTCGAAATAGCCTATGGTTCATTGGCTGAAGTTTATAATCAGTTGGTGGTAGGTTCTGACTTGGATTATTTCTCGCTTGAAGAAGTTGAGTCCCTGAAACCCGCCTTTGAGTTTGTTGCGAAACTTATCAGAGGACTGAAATATAAATTTGCAGAGAATCTAAATTCATAAGTTATACGTTCTTGGGAAATGAGCGATTAAAGGTGACTTTATAACCTCATAACCTAAAAACTAAAAACTTTTATAAGTTATACGTTTTTGGGAAATGAGTGATTAAAGGTGACTTTATAACCTCATAACCTAAAAACTAAAAACTATTTTATGTTTGACTTTAGTATAGTAACAAACTGGCTACACACGTTCTTAATGGGTACTTGTGGCTTTGCTGAGTGGGGCGCGATCTTGACAGAGAGCATCCTCGTGGCATTGGTCATTATTACTCTGTATGCTGTGTTTGCCATTGCCCTCATCTACATGGAACGCAAGGTCTGCGCTTTCTTTCAGTGCCGACTCGGTCCGATGCGTGTAGGTAAGTGGGGCCTTCTCCAAGTGTTCAGCGACGTGTTTAAAATGCTGACTAAGGAGATTATTAGTATGCGACAGAGCGACCTCTTCCTTCACAACTTGGCTCCCTTCCTCGTTGTGACGGCTTCGATGGTCACCTTCGCTTGTCTGCCCTGGAACAAGGGTGCGCATATCATTGATTTTAATGTGGGCGTGTTCTTCTTCTTGGCTATGTCTTCGATTGGCGTAGTGGGTATTCTGCTCGCAGGTTGGAGTTCGAACAATAAGTACTCGCTGATTGGTGCCATGCGTAGTGGTGCACAGATTATTAGCTATGAGTTGTCGATTGGTATGACTATGTTGGCAATGATTTGCTTGACGGGTACGATGTCGTTTAGCGAAATCTGCAACGACCAGTATTTGAATGGTTGGAATATTTGCCGTGGACACATTCCCGCTGTAATAGCCTTCCTTATTTACTTGGTGGCTGGTAATGCAGAGTGTAACCGTGGTCCTTTCGACTTGCCTGAGTGCGAAAGTGAGTTGACTGCGGGTTATCATACCGAATATTCGGGTATGCACTTTGGCTATTACTATTTGGCTGAATACTTGAACCTCTTTATTTGTGCGGGTATGGCAAGCACCATCTTCTTGGGTGGTTGGGCGCCGTTGCACATCTACGGTCTCGATGCCTTTAATGGGGTGATGGATTTGATTCCCGGTGCCGTATGGTTTATTGGTAAGACGTTCTTCGTGGTGTTCTTGCTTATGTGGTTGCGTTGGACTTTCCCCCGCTTGCGTATTGACCAAATTCTTTCGCTCGAGTGGAAGTATCTTGTGCCCTTTAGCATGGTTAACCTCGTTCTCATGGCACTCTGCGTGGCTATGGGGTGGACGTTCTAATAAATAAGTTTTAAGTTTTTAGGTTATAAGGGGGTTTTAAGTTTTTAGGTTATAAGGTTATAATATATGTATTGCTAATCTGATAGCCTAAAGGACGTTGAGAATGTTGTGAGCGACTGAAGGTAACTTTATAACCTCATAACCTAGGAACTCCAAACTAAAAAAATTAACAATGGAAGAAAAAAGTTATATAGGCGGTGTTGTTAGCGGCTTGAAGAGTCTTGGCATAGGTCTGAAAACGACTATGCGCGAGTTCTTTACGCCAAAAATCACCGAGCAATACCCCGAAAACCGCGATACGAACGTGATGTTCGATCGTTTCCGCGGTTCGCTCACAATGCCTCACAATGAGCAGAATGAGCATAAGTGCGTGGGTTGCGGACTTTGCCAGATGCAATGCCCTAACGGTAGCATCAAGGTGACCAGCGAGTTTTACGAAACGCCCGATGGCAAAAAGAAAAAACGCCTCGTGAAGTATGAGTATGACTTGGGTTGCTGCATGTTCTGCATGCTCTGCACACGTGCCTGCCCGCACGATGCCATCACCTTTGACCAGAGTTATGAAAATGCGGTGTTCGACCGCTCAAAACTCGTGAAGGTGCTGAATCATCCTGGCAGCCACGTTGAGGAAAAGAAATAGGTCAGAGTTTAAAGTTTTGAGGTGATAAGGTTATAAAGTATGTATTTGTAGCTCTTGCCTCAAAATGAGTGATTAGGATACTGAGAGATACGTAAAGGTGACTTTATAACCTCATAACCTAAAAACTCTAAACATAACGACACTTAAACTTTAAAAGACAATGAATTCACAAAACATCATGTTTGTCATTTTGGCTGTGCTGATGGTGCTGTCGTCAATCGCTACTGTGTTGACGAAGAGCATTGTTCGCGCTGCCACATACTTGTTCTTTGTGCTTTTAGGCACAGCAGGTATGTACTTCTTGATGGGGTACACATTCCTCGGGGCTGCGCAGGTCATTGTTTATGCCGGCGGTATCATCGTGCTGTATGTGTTCTCTATCTTGCTGACAGAGGGTGCTAAGGATCAGGAAATTTTTAAGCGTAAAATAAAGGATGCCTCTTGGGGCTTCGTGCTTACGCTCGGCGGTTTCCTTACCTTTGCTTGGGTGGTGCTCTCGCACAACTTTAAGTCTGCCATCCTGACAGCTCCCAGCGAAACAGCAAGTCAAATTACTACCATCGAATCGATTGGCAGAAACATGCTCTCTTCGGGAGAGAATGGATATCTGCTCCCCTTCGAGGCAGTCAGTGTGTTACTTCTCGCTTGCATCGTGGGCGCGTTGTTGATTGCACGTAAACGCTAATAGTATTGAAAGTTGAAAAGTTTAGAAGGGTAAAGGGAGTTTTAAGTTTTTAGGTTATAAGGTTATAATATATGTATTGCTAATCTGATAGCCTAAAGGACGTTTGAGAATGTTGTGAGCGACTGAAGGTAACTTTATAACCTCATAACCTCATAACCTCAGAACTTCCATCATAACCTCCAAACTCCAAACTATAAATTCATTATGATTCAGATTGAATATATCTTGATAATTTCAGCCATCATGATGTTTGCAGGCGTTTTCGGTTTCTTAACTCGCCGCAGCACATTGGCTATCCTTTTGTCGGTTGAGCTTATGCTCAATGCTACCGACTTGAACTTTGCAGTGTTTAACCGTATGCTTTATCCCGACGGTTATGAAGGCTATTTCTTTGCACTTTTCTCAATCGCTATCTCGGCTGCTGAAAGTGCTATCGCAATTGCCATCATGATCAACATCTACCGCATGGTTAAGAATATCCAGGTGGGTGAACTCGAGAAGATGAAGTGGTAAGAGAGTTTTAAGTTTTTAGGTTATAAGGTTATAATATATGTATTGCTAATCTGATAACCTAAAGGACGTTTGAGAATGTTGTGAGCGATTGAAGGTAACTTTATAACCTCATAACCTCATAACCTCTAAACTACTCTTAAACTATAAATTACAATGGATTATACAATTCTTATTCTTTTGCTGCCATTCTTCTCGTTCCTCCTTTTGGGAGTGTTCGGAAAATGGTTCAGCCATAAAGCAGCGGGATTGGTGGGTACTGCCGTGTTGGGCGTAGTGGCTGTGTTGGCCTACTACACCGCATTTCAGTATTTCTTCCAAACACCCCGTACGGCTGAAGGTGTGTTGCCCACACTGATGCCCTACAACTATCAGTGGCTGCCCTTCTTTGTGAAGGGACTCAGCTTTGATATGGGTATCATGCTCGACCCAATCTCGGTGATGATGCTTATTGTTATCACTACCGTGTCGTTGATGGTACACATCTATTCGTTTGGTTATATGCACGGTGAACGCGGTTTTCAGCGTTACTATGCCTTCCTTAGCCTCTTCACCATGTCGATGCTCGGCTTGGTTGTAGCTACTAATATCTTCCAGATGTATATGTTCTGGGAGTTGGTGGGTGTTTCGTCTTACCTGCTCATTGGTTTCTACTATACCTCGCCTGCTGCGATTGCAGCCAGCAAGAAGGCATTTATCGTGACACGTTTTGCCGACCTCTTCTTCTTGATCGGTATCTTGATTTATGGCTACTACTGCCATTCATTCGGATTTGAGTTTAGCCAAGCAGGTTTTGCTCAAGGTGCCATGATGTTGCCCACCGCCTTGTTCTTGATGTTCATTGGTGGTGCAGGTAAGAGTGCCATGTTCCCCTTGCACATTTGGTTGCCCGATGCCATGGAAGGTCCTACACCTGTGTCAGCCCTTATCCACGCTGCTACCATGGTAGTAGCAGGTGTGTTCCAAATTGCACGTCTCTTCCCCTTGTGGATTGACTATGCACCGGGCACACTCCACATCGTAGCTTGGGTAGGTGCGTTCACCGCATTCTATGCAGCTGCCGTGGCTTGCTGCCAAAGCGACATTAAGCGTGTGCTTGCCTTCTCTACCATCTCGCAAATTGCCTTTATGATGGTGTCGTTGGGTGTTTGCACCGAATTTGTAACAGGTCACGAACATGTAGGTTCGTTGGGCTATATGGCTTCGATGTTCCACTTGTTTACACACGCTATGTTCAAGGCGCTCTTGTTCTTGGGTGCAGGTTGCATCATCCACGCAGTGCACAGCAACGAAATGTCGGCTATGGGTGGCTTGCGCAAGTATATGCCTATCACGCACATCACCTTCTTGATTGCTTGTTTGGCTATCTCGGGTATTCCTCCCTTCTCAGGTTTCTTCTCAAAGGACGAAATCTTGACAGCTGCCTTTGCTTATATGCCTGCCATGGGTTGGATAATGACAGCGATTGCTGCCATGACAGCGTTCTACATGTTCCGTTTGTACTTCGGCATCTTCTGGGGCACAGAGAACAAGCAGCTCCATGCTGAGCATACCCCTCACGAGGCACCGCTCACCATGACCTTCCCCTTGATGTTCTTGGCAGTAGTGACTTGTGTAGCAGGTTTTATTCCCTTCGGTCACTTTGTAAGTGCCGATGGTCAAGCTTACGATATTCACTTAGATTGGAACGTAGCGGGTACGTCTATCATCATTGCCGTGGCTTCAATCTTCCTCGCCACTTATATGTATATGGGTGAGCGTCAGCCCAAGGCAGATGCGCTTGCCGAGAAGTTTGGAAAGCTCCACCGTTGGGCTTACAAGCGTTTCTACATGGACGAGGTTTACCAATACATTACGCATCGCATCATCTTTGCCCACATCTCAAAGCCTATTGCCTGGTTCGACCGCCACATCATTGATGGCTTCTTCAACTTCTTGGCATGGGGTGCCAATGCACTGAGCGTGCGCATCCGTGGCTTGCAGGGAGGTTCTGTACAGGCTTACGCTTATGTATATTTGCTCGGTCTGTTAATTGTGTTGGCTATTGCTGCACTTGCATAAATTTTAAGTTGAAAAGTTGAGGAGTTGAAAAGTTAAGATGATGCTCTTCGCACGAAGACTATATTCTTAGCTCTTAAACTCTTAGACTCTTAAACTAAAAAGAATAACTACAATGAATTTTCTATCATTATTCGTATTGATTCCACTTGTCATGCTGCTCGGTTTGTGGCTGGCAAGAGATGTGAAGGGCGTACGTGCGGTGATGGTAACAGGTAGCTCGCTCTTGCTTATCTTGGCAGGCTATCTTACCGTGACATTCCTTGGCGACCGTGCTGCAGGAGTTACCGACGAGATGCTTTATACCGCCTCGTTCAACTGGTTCGAACCGCTCCACATCAAATATTCGGTGGGTGTCGATGGCATTTCGGTGGCTATGTTGTTGCTGTCGTCGGTAATCGTATTCACCGGTACTTTTGCCTCATGGCAACTTAAGCCCCTCACCAAGGAGTACTTCCTTTGGTTCACCTTGTTGAGCCTCGGTGTGTTTGGCTTCTTTATCTCGGTAGACATGTTCGCAATGTTCATGTTCTACGAAATAGCATTGATTCCGATGTACCTCTTGATTGGTGTATGGGGATCGGGTAAAAAAGAATATGCTGCCATGAAGTTGACCCTCATGTTGATGGGTGGTTCAGCATTCTTGATGTGTGGTATCTTCGGCATCTTCTATGGTGCAGGTGGTCAGACCATGAACATCGTGGAAATTGCCAACCACTTGAATGGTGCACACAGCATCCCCTTTGCACAACAGTGCATTTGGTTCCCCCTTACCTTTATTGGTTTTGGTGTGTTGGGTGCTTTGTTCCCCTTCCACACATGGTCGCCCGATGGTCATGCTTCGGCACCTACGGCAGTGTCAATGCTCCACGCAGGTGTATTGATGAAGTTGGGTGGTTACGGCTGCTTCCGCATTGCCATGTACCTCATGCCTGAGGCTGCCAATGAACTCAGCTGGATCTTCCTTATCCTTACAGGTATCTCGGTGGTTTATGGTGCCTTCTCGGCTTGCGTACAAACCGACTTGAAGTACATCAATGCCTACTCTTCAGTGTCACACTGTGGTATGGTGCTCTTCGCCATCTTGATGTTGAACCAAACAGCTTGCACGGGTGCCGTGTTGCAGATGTTGAGCCACGGTTTGATGACAGCGCTCTTCTTTGCACTCATCGGTATGATTTACGGACGTACACACACACGTGATATTCGCGAACTCAATGGTTTGATGCGTATTATGCCCTTCCTCTCGGTAGGTTATATCATTGCAGGTCTTGCCAACTTGGGTCTCCCTGGTTTCTCGGGCTTCATTGCCGAGATGACCATCTTTGTAGGTTCGTTCCAAAATGTCGATACCTTCCACCGCGTGCTCACCATTGCAGCTTGCTGCTCAATTGTAATCACCGCTGTCTACATCCTTCGTGTAGTGGGTAAGATTCTTTATGGCACATGCACCAACGAGCATCACCTTAAACTCACCGACGCCACATGGGACGAACGCTTTGCCGTGATTTGCCTCATCTTGGCAGTAGCCGGATTGGGTCTTGCACCGTTGTGGGTAAGCAACATGATTACCACAGGCGTAGCACCGATAGTTGATCACATTCATTCAGTAGCTGGCACTGTGGCAAGCTGCAATCCTTTCCTCTAATCTAAAATATATCTATCACAATGGATTATTCTCAATTTCTCTATATGCATGAGGAGCTCTCGTTGTTGGCAGTAATTGTGATACTGTTCATCGCTGACCTCTTTATGTGTCCTGACAAAAAGAGCGGGAAAGGCGTTTATAACACAGCTTTGCCCGTTGCTTTGCTCGCTATTCACACCGTGCTCAACCTCTTGCCTTGCGCAGGAGCCGAAAGCACCAGTGCATTTGGCGGTATGTATCAGTACACGCCCATGATGACCATCATGAAGAGTGTGCTCAACGTGGGTACAATCATCGTGTTCCTTATGGCACACAAGTGGTTAAGCCGCGAAGAGAACTTAGTGAAGCAAGGTGAGTTTTACATGCTTACGCTCTTCACTTTGTTGGGTATGTACTTTATGATGTCGAGCGGTCACTTCTTGATGTTCTTTATCGGACTCGAATTGGCTTCAGTGCCCGTAACGGCTTTGGTAGCCTTCGACAAGAAGCGTTTTGAAAGTGCCGAGGCTGGTGCCAAGTTCATCCTCCTCGCCCTCTTCTCGAGTGCGCTCTTGCTCTATGGTGTTTCGCTTATCTATGGTGCCACGGGTACGCTCTACTTTAACGAGATTGGTGCGCAGCTCGATGGTTCGTTGCTTAGCATCTTTGGCATGATTCTCTTTATTGGCGGTATGGGCTTCAAAATTTCGTTGGTGCCCTTCCACCTTTGGACTGCCGACACCTACGAAGGCGCTCCTACCTCGGTTACAGCTTATTTGAGCGTAATTTCTAAGGGTTCTGCTGCTTTCGTGTTGATGACCATCTTGATGAAGGCGTTTGCACAGAGCGACTTGTTCTATAGCTGGAACACGGCTATGTACTGGATCATTGTGGCATCGATTACCATTGCAAACCTCTTTGCCATCCGTCAGAACAACATGAAGCGTTTCATGGCGTTCTCGGCAATCTCGCAAGCAGGTTATCTCGTTTTGGCACTCATGGACGGTACGGCACAGGGCATGACAGCCCTCGTGTTCTACCTCTTGGTTTACATGGTGTCGAACTTAGGTGCTTTTGCTGTGATGACTTCGGTTGAGGAGAACAGCGGAAAAATCAATATTAGCGATTATGACGGACTTTATCAGTCGAACCCGAAGTTGGCATTCCTTATGACGCTTTGCCTCTTCTCGTTGGCAGGTATTCCTCCCTTCGCAGGTTTCTTCAGCAAGTTCTTCGTGTTCATGGCAGCTTTCAAGGCGGGTTACCCCTTGTTGGTATTCATAGCATTGGCAAACACTGTGATTTCGTTGTACTACTATTTGATGATAGTAAAGGCAATGTACATCAAGGCAAACGATGCGCCGATAGCCACATTCAAGAGCGATGGTTACACTCGTGTAGCCCTTGCGCTCTGCACCCTCGGTGTGTTGATTTGTGGTGTAGGTGGTGTGTTCTATAACTACATCAGCACCTTCGGCTACGGCATTTAATTCTTTGCTGAATAGCTTACAATAAAAAAAGTTCTGGAATCTTTGTAGGTTCTAGAACTTTTTTTGTGGGAGATAACGGAAGTCCGTCGGGTAGGGGTAATCTCTTAAGTATTAAAACTATTGAGGCATTACACTTAAATACACCTTCTCATACGCCTTTGCCACACGGATATAATTATGGTGCTTATCTACGTATTCAATGCTTTGCTTTTGCATAGGCGCTATTCGCTCGGGGTGGCACACAAGTGCTTCGAGTTGGCTGAAAACGCTCTCGAAGTTTGGCTCCACATTGACAATAGGGCGCAGAGAGTCTTCGTTGAGTATGCGATAATTTTCGGGTTCGCCACCGCCCACACTGATAATTCCATAGTCCATGGCTTGCAAGGCATTCATGCCAGGAACGTAGCCATAGAGTTGGTCGAGAATCACATCGCTGTGCTGCATCATTTGGCAATATTGGGCAAACGGCACGCCCTCGGCTATGATGAGCTCTACGCGTTGGGGATATTTAGCTTGAAGGGCTTGTGCTGCCTTGAGCATGATGTCGGTGCCCTTATATTCGCTACGCCCTTTGCTGATGCCAATGAATATTTTTAGCGGATGGGCTTGGTTATAAAAGTTCGTACGTTTGTGTTGGCCCGACACGATGGGTAGGGGGATGAAGTGCGTTTTTTCGGGAAAAATGGGTTCGTAACAACGCCAATATTCATAGAGTCCGGCAATGATGGCGTCGCAGTCGGAGGCAATAAAACGGTTAAGGCGCTCTTTGTCGGTGCCCAACCAGTCGGCTCGCTCTTTTTCGGCATCGGCATTGTGGCGGATGGTTTGGGCAATGTTGAAGTCGCTATAACGAAACGGACTGTGGGTGCTACTGCAGGTGTTTACCCAATAATAGTCCATGCCAAAGGCGCCCATTATGACTTTGCGGTTGTGGCGTCGCAGATAGCGGTATATGGGGAAGATGTGTGCGGCTTTGAGCTCTAAAAACATGGGGTTGATGATTTGCACCACGTCGTAGCCACGTAGGCGTGGCAATAGATAAAGCAGACGGAGCATGTAGGCTAATCCGCCTAAACGGGTTGGGGTGCGCACTAAGGAATAATCGCGTGGGTAGTTTTTCCAAAAATCGCCATTCGATAATACCTTAACCTTGTGCCCTAATTGGCGCAGACCTTCTGCCAACGTCCAATGCACATTGCTGTATTCACCGAGTAAGAGGATTTTCATTCTTTTGTGTGTAAATTGAATCTTGGTGAGAAAAAGTTTAGCCGACTTTTTTACCCAAAAGTTTGCGTACGATATTAAACCATTTGCAAAAGCGTTTCATGCCCAAGATGCGTTGTAAAAACATTTTGGGAGTGTGCATGGCGCTGAAGGTGGGCAAAAGCAGTTTGCTGCTGCCACAACGGGCATAAACGTCGATTTGCACATTGAGCATTTCGGCACAGAAATCGTTGAAAGCCCGAGGCGAGATGTGGGGAGGGCATTGCCAATGGATGAGATTCATGGCTTGCACATATCCCTCAAGCAAGTCGCTAAGTTGGGTGCCAGCAGTGGCAGTGATGCCTGTGTGGTTATAGCAATAATAGTATAACCCCACATCGGTTGTGCCAAATTTTGGGCAGTTGGCAAGCAAGGCGGGCATGATGAAGGTGTCTTCGAATTTTTTGTTGGAGAAGCGTACGCCCCCATCAAAGGCACTGCGGCGGAACAACTTGTTCCAACTGTAACAGTGGTTATAGCCTTTTGTATGGAACCACCAATCCCAACCATTTGTAAAGGTTTGTGTGCGAAATGTGAGTAAGCTTTCTTGGGTTGCATGGCCTGCCCAACGCATGACGGGAAATTCTGCGAAACTCCAGTCGGTGTGTTGGTCCATCACTGCTACAAGTTGGTGCAAGGTGTCGGGGGCGAGGTAGTCGTCGGAGTCTACAAAAAGCCAATATTCACCTTGTGCCAACTCCATCCCTCGGTTGCGTGCAGCCCCTAAGCCCGCATTGGCTTGATGCACAACTTGTATGCGCGAGTCTTGGCGTGCCAACGCATCGCACATTTGAGGAGCGTTGTCGTCGCTACCATCGTCGATGAGCAACATCTCCCAATCAGTAAACGGTTGTTGGGTGATGCTGTGGACGCAGCGTAGCAGGGTGGCTTCGGTGCGAAATACGGGGATGATGATGGAGAGTCTCATGTAGAATTTACTTAAATCGTAAGCAAAAATAATAATAAAAAATGGTTTAGGACTGAAATGCAACTGGTTTGCCAAACAAAAGTCTTATCTTTGCACCACTTTGAAACAAAAGCGTTCTACATATGGTGTGCTGTTAGCCGTAACCTTGTTGTTATTGCTCAGTTTGTTTCCCCATCATCATCACGAGGGTGGGGCGGCTTGTTGGGTGACTGAGGTTTGTCATCAAGACGGACGGGCGAACGATGCACATACCGCACACGGACATGAACATGGGCATCATGCGTGTTATTGGCAGACGTTGTCTGTGATGCAAAATGGTGTGCGTGCGGTGCAAGGTGTGGGTGACGAGGGTGGAACGTGGCTTTTTTTATCGGCTGATTTTTGGGGCACAGAATTTCTGTTGCCTCATTTTGACGTGTGGCGTTTGCCCTTGCCCATTGTGCAAGGCAGCTTATTGGCTTCCTGCGGGAAGCGTTGTTTAAGGCGTGGTCCGCCTATGGAATGTTGATTTTTTTTTTGATAGGGTGGTTCTTTTATAACCCCCTTGATTTCTCTTTTATTCAAACATTCCAATCTTTTTAAATGAAAATCAAATACTTAGCGATAAGTGTAGCCGTAGGTGCGGTTACACTCTTTGGGGCATGCCACAACCATGAGCATGCCGACGAAAAACACGAAAACCATAATGAGCATGCCGAGGCTGATGACCATGATCACGATGCTGACGAAATAGAAATGACGGAGGCGCAACTGAAGGCTGCCAATGTGGCAGTTGAAGCGATTCAGCCTTCAGACTTTAGCGAGGTGACGGAGGTGAGTGGACGCATTATGCCGGCAGCTGGAAGTGAGGCGACTGTAACGGCTACGATGGCTGGCATTGTGCGGTTTGCAGGGAGCGCCTTGACGGATGGTATGCAGGTGTCAGGTGGACAATCCCTGTTTGTGGTAAATGGCAAACCTATGGCGGATGGAAATCCTGCTGCTGTGGCGCAAACCGAATTGGCTGCTGCAAAAACTGCGTTTGAACGTGCAGAAAAATTGGCTGCCGAGAAAATTATTTCGCAACGTGAGTTAGACGATGCACGTCAGCGCTACCAAACAGCGGTTGTTACGACGCAAAGTTTGGGAGGTGCCGCGCAGAGTCGTAGTATCTGTGCCCCAATGGGTGGTTATGTGAAGAATTTGTTGGTGAAGCCAGGTGATTATGTATCGGCAGGACAGCCTTTAGCTACGGTTACACAAAGCCGCCGTGTGCAACTGCGTGCGGATGTGCCTGAACGCTTTTATGCGAAACTGAATGGCATTGTGTCTGCCAACTTCAGAATGGCTTATGACGATGGAGGCAAGGTGTATAGTTTGCAAAAATTAGGGGGAAGATTGGTGTCGAAGGGACAAGCTACGGAAACGAACGACTTTTTTGTGCCCGTTACTTTTGAGTTTAACAACGAAGGTGGCATTGTGCCTGGTAGTTTTGCACAGATTTATTTGTTGGGCGCCCGTCGCAGTGGCGTGTTGGCGGTGCCGGCAGAGGCTGTGACAGAAGCACAGGGTTTGCACTTTGTGTATGTGGAAGAACATGCGGGTTGCTTCCGTAGACAAGAGGTGCTATTAGGGGCTACTGATGGGACCCGGGTGGAGATTGTGAACGGATTAAAGGCTGGCGAAAAGGTGGTGACACGTGGCGCTACGCAAGTACGGTTAGCTGCCAATGCCAGTGTGATTCCTGAGGGACATTCGCATTAAATATGGGTGACTTAGAAATTTCGATGTTAGAATTTTGCGTATAAGTCATCTTTATAAAACACCTTAAAAAACATTCGATTCAATGTTAAACAAAATCATATCTTTTTCACTTCATAATCGTCCGGTGATTCTGTTCTTTAGCTTGTTGCTGATGATAGTGGGATGTTGGACGGCTTGGAAGATGGAGGTGGACGTGTTTCCCGATCTCAATGCTCCCACGGTGGTGGTTATGACCGAAGCTAAGGGAATGGCTGCCGAGGAGGTGGAACGTCTTGTGACTTTTCCTGTAGAAACTGCTGTAAATGGTGCCACAGATGTACGCCGTGTGCGCTCTTCGTCTACCACGGGCTTTTCGGTGGTATGGGTTGAGTTTGATTGGGGCACTGATATATATCGCGACCGTCAAATAGTTTCTGAAAAATTAGCAACCATTGGTAGCACGCTTCCGCAGGGAGTGAGCCAACCCACACTCGGTCCGCAGTCGAGCATCTTGGGCGAGGTGATGTTTATAGGTTTAACAGCCGACACAACTTCGCTTGGATCGTTACGCACTTTGGCAGATTGGACCATCCGACCTCGTTTGCTCTCGACAGGAGGCGTGGCTCAGGTGACGGTGATGGGGGGCGACTTGATGGAATATCAAGTGCGCATTCACCCCGAACGTATGCGTCATTATGGGGTGTCGTTGGGCGATGTGCTGAATGCAACTCGACAAATGAACCAAAATGCTTCGGGCGGTGTACACTATGAAAGTGGAAACGAATATATTGTGCGCGGTGTGTTGAGTACACGCAGTGCAGAAGAAATGGGACAAGCATTGGTGAAAACAACAGCTACGGGGATGCCTGTGGTGTTGGCTGATGTGGCTGATGTGCAGATGGGAGCAAAGAGCCCTAAGATGGGCGTTGCCTCGGTGTCGGGGAAACCTGCCGTGTTGCTTACGGTGACAAAACAACCCAACACCAGTACGCTCGACTTGACCGAAGCACTCGACTCGGCTGTGGCAGGACTGAAAGGTGCTTTGCCTGCAGATGTGAAAGTAAATACGCAGCTCTATCGTCAGCAAGATTTTATTGATTCTTCTATCTCGAATATCAAAAAATCGTTGGTAGAAGGAGGCATCTTTGTGGTGCTTGTGTTGTTTATTTTCTTGATGAATGGACGTACCACGTTGATATCGTTGGTTACCATCCCTATTTCGTTGCTCGTCACGCTGCTTGTGCTAAAACTGATGGGACTGACTGTGAACACCATGAGTATTGGGGGTATGGCGATTGCCATTGGCTCGTTGGTTGACGATGCCATTGTGGATGTGGAAAACGTATTTAAACGTCTGCGACAAAATGCCTGTAAGCCATTGGCAGAGCGTTTGCGTAAGCGTGAGGTTATATTTAATGCCTCGAAAGAGGTGCGTATGCCTATTCTCAATTCTACGCTGATTATTGTGGTGAGCTTTGTGCCACTCTTTTTCCTTAGTGGATTAGAAGGACGTATGCTTGCGCCGTTGGGTGTGAGTTTCATTGTGTCGCTCTTTGCTTCAACGCTTGTGGCGCTTACGCTTACGCCTGTGCTTTGCTTTTATTTGCTTAAAGATCCTTCGAAGATGGATGCTTCGGCACAGACTTTATCGCATGCAGAACCTCGATGGGTGCGTGCTTTGAAGCGTCATTATGAACAGGCATTGGCTTGGGCTTTGGGCAAACCTTCTCGTTGTATATTGGGTGCAACGGCTGTGTTAGTGGTTCTGACCATCGGACTGTTCTTTACATTGGGACGCTCTTTCCTTCCGTCTTTTAACGAAGGGTCGTTTACCATTAACGTGAGCACATTGCCTGGGGTGTCGCTCGATGAAAGCAACAAAATAGGACAGCGTGCCGAGGATTTGCTGTTGCAAGTGCCCGAGGTGAAGGCTGTGGCACGAAAAACGGGACGTGCCGAACTCGATGAGCATGCTTTGGGTGTGAATACAAACGAGATGGAGGTGCCTTTTGTGCTTGACAAACGCAGTAAAACTGAGGTTATGGCAGACATCCGTCAGCGTTTGCGTGCATTGCCAGGTGTGAATATTGAGATTGGGCAACCTATCTCTCACCGCATTGATGCCATGCTTTCGGGTTCTAAGGCTGGCATTGCTATCAAGGTGTTCGGTGCCGACTTGTCGCAACTTCATTCAATTGGATTGCAAATTCAACAAGCTACAAAAGATATTGAAGGTGTGGCAGACTTGAATGTGGAACAACAAATTGAGCGTCCGCAGTTGGTAATTCGTCCACGTCGTACCCTCTTGGCGCGTTACGGCATAACTTTGCCACAGTTTGCAGAATATGTGAATGCTGCTGTGGGTGGTGAGGTGGTAAGTCAGGTGCAAGATGGGGCTAAGACTTTCGACTTAACGGTGCGTGTGGCAGACAACGATTTGCAGAGTATCGACCATATTAAGTCGCTCCTTATTGACACAAACGACGGTCGTTTGGTGCCTCTTGCCGATATGGCAGAAATTGTTTCTACCGCTGGACCTAACACAATTAGTCGTGAAAATGCACAACGCAAGTTGGTGGTTTCTGCCAACGCTGATGGACGTGATATGCGTTCGGTAGTGAATGATATGCGTAGTGCCATTGACAAAGAGGTAAAACTGCCCGAGGGTTATCATATTGAATATGGCGGACAGTTTGAGAGTGAGGGTTCAGCTTCGCGTTTGCTTCTTGGACTTTCTGTGGTAAGTGTAATTGTTATTCTCTTGCTACTGTTCTTGCAATTCCGTTCGTGGCATCAAGCTGTGATTGTGCTTTTAAACTTACCGTTGGCGCTGATTGGTGGTGTCTTAGCACTCGTTTTTACAGGGGGTGTGGTAAGTATTCCTGCCATCATTGGTTTTATTTCGCTATTTGGTATGGCTACTCGTGGGGGTATGCTCTTGGTAGACCGTTATAACGAATTGGCTAAACGTGGTTTGTCGCGTAATGAGGTGGTTATGCGTGGTTCGCTCGACCGTCTTTTGCCTATATTGATGACTGCCTTAAGCTCTGGTTTGGCACTTATCCCATTGGCATTGGGTAGCGACTTGCCTGGTAATGAAATTCAGAGTCCTATGGCGCAGGTGATGTTGGGTGGATTGCTCACAAGTACTTTGCTCAATCTTTTTATCGTGCCTATTATGGCGCCAATTAAAACTGCTAAAACAAAAAAATGAAACGTATACTCGTTATTCTCTATATGGTTTGTGCTGCTGCGCCTCTTCTTTGTGCGCAGTCGGTTATGAAGTTGGGGTGGGAGAGTTGGATGGTGCAGATTGCCCAAAACAACACAACGCTGAAGGCGTTACACAGACAAATGCAAGCTTCTGTTTTGGCGAATGGCTCTAATTTGAGCTTACCCGACCCTGAGGCAGAGGTTGCCTATTTGGTGGGAACTCCTAAGGGGGTGCCAAACCGCACCAATGTGTCGCTCACGCAGAGCCTTGATTGGGATGTGTTGTTAGGACATCGCAGAATGTTGGCAAAGGCTAATAACCAGGTGGCTTATAATGACTATCGTCAGGCGGTGCAACAGGTACTGACTGAGGCGGACGAACAGTTCACGACTTTGGTATATTATAACAAGTTGTGTGGTGAATTGGCTAAACGTCAAGCTTTAGCTGAGGAGATTGAACGCCTTTATCAACAAAAGTTTGAACGTGGCGATATTAACCAACTTGAGGTAAATAAAGTACGCTTAAATGCTTCGATAAGTCGTGCGGATTTGGCACGTGCTAATAACGAGCGACAACAAATCCTTGCGAATCTGCAGCGTTTAAATGGGGGAGAAATGGTTGCCTTTACGGATACGATTTATCCTTTAGAGGGTAAAGCACTTCCTCCCTTAGCTGATTTTCAGTCGGCATTAGAAGGGTCTTTAGCTGTGCAAACGGCCCATGCGTCTGTGGCACAAAGTGAGGCTGAAATTAAGGTGGCTAAGGCTGAGGGACTCCCTGCTTTAACGGTGGGCTTTCAGGGCGAATACATTAAGCAGAATAACTATAGTGGACTTTCACTTGGTTTTACTTTGCCACTTTGGGGTAATTCGCGCAAAAAGGTTCGTAAGGCTGAGGCTGAATTGGCTGCTAATCGTTTAACTGTGGATGATGTAGTTTATCAGGAGCGTGCCCAAGTAGCTAAGCAATATGCTTCGGCTAAACAGTTGCAACAATCTGCTAATGCGTTGCAAAAGGATATGCAGCAGATGAATAATGATCATTTGCTTCGTCGTTCGCTCGAATTAGGTCAGATTTCGCTTCTCGATTACCTCCTTGAACTTTCTTTCTACTATGGTGCTCGTACCAGTCAGTTAGAGGCTGAACGTGATGCACAGTTGGCTGTTTCGGGATTAAGAAGCAGAGTCTTGAGTATCAAATAAGATTATTGTAATTGTGTAAATAAAAAAAGCCAAGTATGCTGATTGGGATAACCCCATCTCACATACTTGGCTTTTATGTTGTAATGAAGTAATAGGTTGGTTGCCAATAGTTTGTATTGCTTATTACCTATTACTTATTACTTGAAAAATTACTTTAATTTGCTTACAGCTTCTTTAATTCTGCGCAAGGCTTCTACGATATTTTCATCGCTTGTAGCATAGCTCATGCGGAAGCATTCGGGAGAACCGAATGCGTCGCCACCTACAGTAGCAACGTGTCCTACTTCGAGCAAGTAAATGGCAAAGTCCATTGAGTTGTTGATGGTGCGCTCACCATCAGTCTTACCAAAGTAATAGCTGCATTTGGGGAAGAGGTAGAAGGCACCATGAGGGTCGTTTACTTCGAAGCCCGGAACTTCCTTAGCCAACTTCACAATCAGATTTTTGCGACGTTCAAAAGCTTGACGCATCTCTTCAACACATTCCTGTGGACCAGCAAAAGCCTCGGTAGCTGCTACCTGACTTACTGAGCAAGGACCACTGGTATATTGACCTTGGAGTTTGCTGCAAGCCTTGGCAATAGCGAGAGGAGCTGCCAAGAAACCAATGCGCCAACCAGTCATGGCATAAGCCTTAGACACACCGTTGATAACGATGGTACGATCCTTCAAACCTTCGCAAGCTGCGATAGAAGCGTGGGCACCTACATAGTTGATGTGTTCGTAGATTTCATCGCTAATAATATATACACCTTCGTGCTTACGCAATACTACTGCCAAAGCCTCGAGTTCTTCCTTGCTATATACAGAACCTGTAGGGTTGCTCGGTGAGCAAAGAATAATGGCACGTGTTTTAGGAGTGATGGCTGCTTCAAGTTGCTCAGGTGTAATCTTGAAGTCTTGTTCAATCTTGGCTTCTACAAACACGGGCTTACCATCAGCCATCAATACCATTTGGGGGTAGCTTACCCAATAGGGGGCAGGGATAATGACTTCTTCGCCCGGAGAAACAAGTGCCATTACCGCATTGCATACACACTGCTTAGCACCGTTAGAGCAAACAATCTCTTCGGGGAGGTAGTCGAGTCCGTTTTCATTCTTTAATTTAGCGCAGATAGCTTTGCGCAAAGCGGGGTATCCTGCTACGGGCGAGTAGCGAGAGTAGTTTTCGTCGACAGCCTTTTTAGCTGCCTCCTTAATATGGTCGGGAGTGTTGAAGTCGGGTTCGCCCACTGAAAGGTTGATAATGTCAACGCCCTGCGCTTTGAGTTCTGCGCTCTTTTGCGACATGGCAAGAGTGGCTGATGGAGCCAAACGGTTTACGAGTGTTGAAAGCATTTTAATGTAATGTTAGTGGTTATTATAGCAACTGAGGGCTAAGGATTTACCAAAGGCAAACCCTTAACCCTCAATTATTGTTTTATTTGCGATCTCCGAAGATGCGGAGTAAATAGATAAACAAGTTTATAAAGTCGAGATAAAGTGAAAGACTGCAGAGCAAAGCAATCTTAAGCAGGTTTGTGTCGCCTGCTTGTTCGTTTTGCTGCAAAATTTCTTTCATCTTCTGTGTGTCGTATGCGGTGAGTCCACAGAAAATGGCAATGCCTGCATAGGTTAATGCCCATTCTAAAGCGCTACTTGCTACAAAGATATTGACAAGTGTGCCAATAATTAAGCCTATGAGCGCCATGAAAAGGAAGCGACCGATGCTCGAAAGATCCTTCTTGATAAACAAACCAACCAACGACATAGCGCCAAAGGTTCCTGCTGTTACCATAAATGTGGTGGTAAGGCTCTCGGCAGTGTATGCCAAGAACAACACGGAGAAGGTTACGCCATTCAAAATGGAATAGGCAAGAAACATCAGTCCTGCCAGGGGAAACGACATGCGCATGACGTTGGCAGAAAGAATCCACACCAAAGCTAATTCTGCAATAGCCAATCCCCAAAAGATGCCTTGGTTGCTGACAATGCTAAATAACAAGCTTTCATTGTTTGCCACATAGAATGAAGTGAGCCCTGTGGTAACAAGTGCCAACGTCATCCATACGTATACTTTGGTCATCAATGCTGAGAAACCGAGTGTAGATGTTTGTACACGATCGGTAGCATTGGGGTTGTAGCCATAAATGTTCTGTTCCATAATCGTTATTTTTTAGGGGGTATATGATGACACCCATTGTTAAAGGTGTAATGTATGTCCCATGCGTTCCTTTTTGGTTTCAAGGTAACGCTTGTTATACTTATTAGGTGTGATCTCGATGGGCACATTCTCTACGATTTCCAAGCCATAAGCCTCTAACCCTACACGCTTCACTGGGTTGTTGGTGAGCAAACGCATCTTGTGAACATTGAGCATGCCCAAAATTTGTGCGCCCACACCATAGTCGCGTTCGTCGGGGTCGTAACCTAAGTGTACGTTAGCATCTACGGTGTCATAGCCTTCTTCTTGCAATTTGTATGCCGCAATCTTAGCCATTAAGCCGATGCCACGACCTTCTTGATTCAAGTAGAGCACAACACCCTTACCTTCGTCCTCAATCATGCGCATGGCTTTGTGTAACTGTTCGCCACAATCGCAGCGTTCAGAACCAAAGATATCGCCTGTCATGCACGAAGAATGTACGCGTACTAATACCGATTCATCTTCTGTCCATTCGCCCTTTATCAGCGCGATGTGCTCAAGTCCGTTGCTTTTTTGGCGGAAAGGAATAAGGCGGAAGTGACCATATTCAGTAGGCATATCTACTTCTTCGCCCTGTTCAACCAAGCATTCGTTTTTTAAACGATAGGCAATTAAGTCCTTGATGGTAATGATGTGTAAACCTTCGCGTTCGGCAAATTCTTGCAACTGTGGCATACGTGCCATTGTGCCATCTTCGTTCAAAATCTCGATAAGGCAAGCTGCGGGTTGCATGCCTGCTAATCGTGCCAAGTCAACGGCAGCTTCAGTGTGTCCAGCACGTGCCAATACACCACGATCTTGTGCGTAGAGTGGATTGATATGTCCAGGACGACCAAAACTTTCGGGACGGCTATCGGGGTTTGCCAAAGCGCGAATAGTAGCAGCACGATCATGGCAACTCACACCCGTGGTGCAACCTTCGAGTAGGTCGATGGTCACAGTAAAGGGGGTGCCCAACATACTTGTGTTGCTCTGCACTTGGTGTTCTAATTGCAACTGGTTGCAGCGGTCAATGGTAATAGGAGCGCAGAGCACACCACGTCCGTTGCGCAACATATAGTTTACGTGTTCAGGCGTAACCAATTCGGCTGCCATGATAAGGTCGCCTTCGTTTTCGCGGTCTTCATCGTCAACCACAATTACGAATTGACCTTTCTTAAAATCTTCTATAGCTTCCTCAATAGAGGCGAGTTTGAATGAGCTCATTTTTATGTATGCGTAGTTTTTATTGTTCAACTTATAGCAAGAATTCCTTATTGGTGCGTCTTGTATTTATTTTGTGATACAAGCGCTTTCGCAATATAGAATTTTTTATTGTGCTCCTGCATCAGGGGCTTTTTCGGGTAGTTTAAGTTGGCGTATGGGGGTAGGACCACTGCCAGCATTTTCAAAGTTAATGGTGGCATTGTTTTCCATATCTTTCGGAGTGTTCGGAGTGAGTTCACCATGCTCTTGTATATACCGCTTTATGCGATATTGTTTCCAAGCATTCCAACCCCAATAACCACCTCCGCAGACTGCGAGTGCTATGATAAGGGTAATCAACCATTTTTTGTTGGTGTGCCAATTGTTACCATTTAATACCTTCTTTGTGCTTTCGGCATCCTCGTCTTCGGTCATCGTACCATCTTGAATCAGTGTTTGCAAATGGTTGCAAGTGCGTATAATGGTTCGCATATCGCGATATAGGCGCAAACGGAAACGCCAAATGCGTATCCACAACACCAAACCGATGGGGAATATCACACCAGCAGCAATGTTGAGTGCTTTGCTGTGGAATGGGGTGGTGTGTTGGTAAACAAAGATAATTGGCATTCGGTTAAGTTCGCCCAACACCAAACGATTACGGCTATTCGAAAGTTCATCGACAATAGCCTCCATTCGGTCGTTAATTTCCTCAACTTCCAAGTCAGGAGTATAGCGGAAGAACGTGTTGATATAGCTCGGCGCTAAAAGCAATTTCTTGCGTTCGCCATATTGAATGCAACTTTGTTTTAAAGCCTCAATTTCACCAGGCAATATATCGAGTCGTGGATCGTCAATAATCACCTCCTTGCGGTATATGTGGCGATGTGTGCGTAGGGCAAATAAGCGGTTAAAGAAATTGCGATAAGCATCGGTATTAAATACCACAGAGTCTTTATTTGCTTTGTATGTAAAGAACACGCCAAATGGGGCAATGATAATGGAACTAATCCACATACCCAATACCATATTTACCGAACCATCGCGTGCCATCTTCATACCCGAAGTATAAATAATATACCACACAATAAAGATAGCCACCGAAATGACTGTAGGCATACCTAAACCGCCTTTGCGAATAATGGCTCCGAGGGGCGCACCGATAAAGAAGAAGAGTAAGCAAGCCAATGAGTAGGTAAACTTATTGTGCCATTCTACCCAGTGATTACGAATGTTTCGCTCTTCTAATTCGGTATTTGTACCCTTCCAATCGAGGTCCGAAACAATGCTTCTAGCATTGCCTAATGCCTGTTGCTTAGCCATTTGCATGCGTGTGGCACCAACTTTTGAGGTAAGCGTGTCGAAGTTGAGCGTTTTTTTTGCTGCATGTGCTTGCCACATTTTTAGCAGTGCAATACTATCTTTTGCCTCCAATCGTGGACGTTTGTAATAGATGGCGCTTGCCTCTTTATATGATTGTCTGCCCACAGAGTCGAGTTCTGCATTCATAGAGTCAACACTTTGCTCAATCTGTCGCATATTTTTGGCAGACGGCATGCCCGCAAGCATATTCTTATCCATTAAGTTAAAGTTGCTGTCAAAATCAATCAGTAACGTCTTGTATAAGAAGGTTTCGCGGTCGAAGGGTTCGTGTGCCCCATTGCCCATCATGTTATTACTGCCCGTAGACTCTAAACTTTCAAATTGTTCGCCGTTCCACAAATCGAGTTTCAGGTGTAGTTTGTCACGTGTAATCTCTAATCGTGCAGAGTCAGCCAATACAATCTGTGCATGGTCAAATCCTTGATCGGTTTTATAGATAATGGTTTGATAGAGCATGCCCGTCTCTGTGTTTTTGCGTTGCACAAAGATGTTGATGTTCGGCACTCCATTATAGAACACGCCTTCGGGAATTTCTACTGCAGGCGATTGTTCTTTCATGCTAAATAGCAGTGTGCGCAGTTCCATCTGTGCTTTAGGCGATGCATCATTTTGAAAATAAAACGAAGATCCTGTAGCAAAGAGGGCAAACAGTGCCAATGGTCGCATAATGCGGATGAGCGGAACGCCCGCAGCTTTCATTGCCAACAATTCGAACGACTCACCCATATTACCAAAAGTGATGAGCGAGGTGAGCAGAATTGACAATGGCAGTGCTTGCTGCACCAATGTGATGGCCATGTACCAATAGAACTTAGCCAATATGTCGAGCGAAAGTCCTTTACCAATCAATTCGTCTACATATCGCCAAGTAAATTGCATCATAAAAACGAAAAGTACCACAAAGAACGCTCCAGCAAATATAAGCAGGAACTTTTTGAGTATGTACAAGTCGAGTTTCTTAATGATGGTCATTTTAGTGTGATGATATAATTATTGTGCAAAGTTAGTGCAAACCGAACGCAGAGCAAAGCAAAAAAGTATATTTTTTTGCTTTGTTCTGCTGAGGTGCCGCCTAACTTGGCGAAGCAAAGTAGTGCAAACCGAACGCAGAGCAAAGCAAAAAAGTATATTTTGCTCTGCAAAACAGAAGTCTGTAAAAATGGAATCGAAATACCTTATAACATTCGGGTGAAGTTAAAAAATGAAGGTGATATGTCCAGCGTCGCTCAATATATCGACATTAGGAATCATATCACCTTTTCCAATTCTGTTGCAAAGATAATAATAAAAATTACATTTTACGTTTTGCTCTGCAAAACAGAAATTTGTAAAAATGGAATCGAAATACCTTACAACATTCGGGTGAAGTAAAAAAATGAAGGTGATATGTCCAGCGGCGCTCAATACATTCGCCATTAGGAGTCATACCACCTTTTCCAATTCTGTTGCAAAGATAATAATAAAAAATTATATTTTGCGCCTTGCTCTTAAAATAATCATTGTTTCTTCCAACGTAAGAGGAATAGCTTCTTTATCTTTTACAATAACGTATTGTGGAAATCCTGTACGAGGTTCTTCTTTTGCATGAAGAAATTTGCAAATATATAGCGGACAACCATTAAATGTTCCAACCTGCATAGCAGTGTCGAACCCTATTGAATGTGCATAAGCTATTGCACAATATGAAACACCTCTCATAATTTGTATTTTTTGCAAATGTATGAAATATTATAATATTACGCAAGTATTTATATCTCAACATCCTAATAGCATTGTTTCATGAACTGGAAATGGGGTATTGATGCGGATTTTGTTTAAAGTTGATTTGATCTGCCTCCGTTCTGCTTTCGTACTGAATTATGACTGAATTATTAGCAAATTCATAACGAGAATATAAATACAAAAAACAGACAACTACAAAAATGTAATTGTCTGTTGAAGTAGCGCGAGACAGGATTGAACTGTCGACCTCATGATTATGAATCATGCGCTCTAACCATCTGAGCTATCGCGCCATTTGGCGTTGTGAGTGTCGTTGTTTCTCGTTTGCGAGTGCAAAGGTACTACTTTTTTGTGAACCTCCAAACTTTTAGCGAAACTTTTTTGTTCAAAAATGCATTTTTTTATTTTGGATAAGTGTGTATTGTGAACTAAATATGCTGAAAATCAAAAAGAAAAATGAATAATAAAAAAATGGGAGAAAAATGTATTTTTTTTTAGAGCATAATGAAATAAAATGCGATTTAGTGCGTTATAAAGTCAAAAGGTGGTTGAAAAAAATGTGCTACAACAAACATTTTATGCCACTTAGATACATCTTATTTGAAAACATTGAATCCTTCTTTTTTGAAAAATTCAAACTCCTAACAGCCTATGCCCCATTTTACTCCTCACAAAAGCAGTCATAACAGTAAACAACTTGCTTATGTCATGGCATTTGCGCGTTTTTATGATGCTGAAGCACACAACGAAGATTTGGCTCGCACTATGGCAAGCACGATAGCCGAGGCTATTGAGAAGAAAGTTGTGAACTGACGCCCTTTTTAAAAAACACTTTCACAAAACAGTGAATCGTAAGTTCGTGGTATAGATTTTTTAGAAATTTGTTGCGCATTTATTATTATAATAAGCATATAAAGTGTAACTTTGCCCTAAAAATAAGAAACTGCGAAGCGTTTGACGTGCGTTTCAAACGCTTTGTCCTTCTTTTTTCTATTTCACACAACAACTTATTTTCTCCTTAAAAATGAAAAAGATATTGCTTCTTGGCTCAGGCGAACTGGGTAAAGAATTTACCATTGCAGCCCAACGCTTGGGTCAGCATGTGATTGCTTGCGATGCCTATGCAGGTGCTCCTGCCATGCAGGTGGCAGACGAATTCGAGGTTTTCTCTATGCTCGATGGCGAAGCCTTGGAACGTGTGGTAGAAAAACATCATCCCGACCTTATCGTGCCCGAGATTGAAGCAATCCGTACGGAGCGCCTCTATGAATTTGAGCAAGAGGGTATACAGGTGGTGCCTTCTGCGCGTGCCGTAAACATCACAATGAACCGTAAGGCTATTCGTGATTTGGCAGCTAAAGAACTCGGCCTAAAAACGGCAAAATATTTTTATGCTAAGTCGTATGATGAGTTGGTGTCGCACTCAAAGGAAATTGGTTTCCCCTGTGTTGTGAAGCCTTTGATGTCATCATCAGGCAAAGGTCAGTCGCTTGTAAAGACTGAGGCTGACTTGCAGCATGCTTGGAAGTATGCGATGGATGGTAGTCGTGGCGACATTCAGGAGGTTATTATTGAAGAGTTTATTCACTTTGATAGTGAAATAACCTTGCTCACTGTTACGCAGAAAAATGGTCCTACCTTATTCTGTCCGCCCATTGGTCATGTGCAGAAGGGTGGTGACTATCGCGAGAGTTTTCAGCCAGCTCATATAGCACCCGAACATTTGGCTGAAGCTGAGCGTATGGCAGAGAAGGTTACTCGTGCCTTGACGGGTGCAGGAATTTGGGGCGTTGAGTTCTTCTTGAGCCATGAGAATGGCGTGTATTTTTCAGAGCTTTCACCCCGTCCGCACGATACAGGTATGGTGACTTTGGCTGGTACACAAAACTTTAATGAATTCGAACTCCATTTGCGTGCAGTGCTTGGTTTACCCATTCCCTGTGTTAAGCAGATGCGCATTGGTGCTAGTGCTGTGATTCTTTCGCCTATCGAGAGTAACGAGCAACCACAATATAGCGGACTTGAACGCACCTGTGAAGAAGATGCTGATATTCGCATTTTTGGCAAGCCTACAACGCGTAAAAACCGCCGTATGGGTGTGGTTGTATGCAATGCTCCCCTCGATGCAAATCTCGATGAAGTGAGAGAGAAAGCTAAGCGCTTAGCAAGCTACGTAGAAGTTAAGTAATTTATATCGTAATATGTAAAATTGCCATGCGGCAATAGATTAATGTAAGTTATTAGTCTGTTGCTGCATGGCAATTTTGCATGATAAATTCGCCTTAGTTCCATTCTATTAGAATACCCTCAGGAGTGATGCCTCGCACGCTGATATCGAGCGTACCATCTTTTCGGGAATTTGTAAAGAAAATAATGTGGGCTTCTCCGTCCGAGTTAGTAGTGACTTGTGGTGCCCAATGTAGTGTGCGACGCGTGTCATTGTCTGAGGGTAGGGCAAACTTGCGGTAGTTGGGAGCAAAGAACTTAGTGGGGCTGCTAAAACCTTGAATGTGGCGATATTCCACACCCTTGCGGTTGCGCATTCGGTAGGAATCGGGTTGCGAGTAGAGATATAACTCAAACAGACTTTCGCTCACTGTATATTCCTTGCCCGTAATGTTGTCGATGCTTTTGTTGTCGCGCGCCAAGGCTATAGACTTGTAGTACTCGCAGTCGCTCAACTGTCCTAAAGAGGCGGAGTTGTCAATATACACCTTCATTTCATGACCTTTGTAATTCACCGTGCTGAGTGCCACATCTTCCATTCTTTCCTTCTTTTGTTGCACGTTGGCTTTGCCATTGGTTGTATTGCTGTTGGCAGCAGAGCCGTTGGGAGAATTGTTATTCAATTCGTTTGCTTCGGCATTGAGCCTCTCAATTAAACTGCTATTGTCCATTAAGTCGTAGCGGTCGAATGAGACTTTCTCGTCTAACAGACTTAGCAACTCGAATATACTGATTTTTGACCCACGACCTAAGTCCTTAAGGCGTTCGTACTCTTTTTGCACGTCATAATACTTTGTAGTCTTCCTCATTCCTGTACGTTCACCCCCTTTCCAAGTATAGCGGTTACCCGTGAACCCTTTGTACTTTTGCTTAGCTTTTGCCACAACCTCGGCAGTTTTTGTAATGTTTATTACGTTTTTCTGCAAAGTGTCCTTCCACTCAAAGGTGCGTGGCGCTTCGGGATGAGCGTTGAGCAAGATGCGCGTTTGGTTGTCAGACCCATCATAGAGGTTCAAAGTTAATTCGGGAGTAAAGAGAGGACGAGGCTTGGGCGAGAACCAGCGGTCTATGGTTAGTCGGCTCCACTTTTTTTTATTTTTATCGCCCCCACGCATGGTAAACTGTGTGAGGTATTCGCCTTCATAGTTTACGTTCGACTCAAAAGCAAATTTGCCTTCGTGGTTGGTAGTGGCTTGTCCCTCAATGCTGCCAGGCAGAATGTTTCCGTTTTCGTAGGCATAGGCACGTACATCTAAATTGATGTCTGAGAAGGGAGTTTGTTTTTCGTTGTCTTTGTAAATTGTTCCCCGCAGAATAAGTTTTTCCTCAATGGGCTGTTGCAAATTAAATTTTTCGGCCCCACACATCACGTTAAAAGTGTTGGCAGTCCAACCTTGTACGCGAAGCAGCAAGTCGAGCATGCGTCGGTGTGCAGCGTCGTTGCGTTCAAAGTAGAGGTCGGGGCGGTGGATGTAGCCACGCACTTCAGAGCCAAGGAGCATGTAGCCCTCAATTCCCCCATCGCGATTAGAGAGGATGTTGCCTGCTTCATCGCGTACGGCAACCGAGAGGGTGCAGTCTGCTAAGGGTTTGCCTGTGGCTGTTTGTGCTTTAATGGATAAAACAGCAGGTGAGTAAGCGTCATATTCCAAAGCATTTTGTTTTACATCAATGTGTGCAAAACGAATGCTATCGGTATGCTCAAAGGGAACCCACACCATGCGTGTGGCTTGACTAATACCCTCAGCATTGAAGAGTTCTATGCGATTGACACCACCACGCAAGGCGCGGCGTTCAATAAAGAGTTCTTCGGGCGCAGTGCCGAGGGTGAGTGTGTCGAAGTAGCACACATTTTCGCGGTTGAACACTGCCAAGCCCAATAGTTGTCCTAAGGGTGTGTGCTTGCCGCTTGCCACTTGCACTACCAGTCCGTCAGCCTCAACATCTGTTAGCATGGCATATTGCCCTGTGGCATCGGGTAGGGGATAATGTTTTTTGCTTTCAACTGATTTTTTATCGGCAGTGGGTGCCGAAGCCAATGTTGCATAGCCTTGGTTAAAATGGGGAGGCAACACAAAGTCGCCCATACCTTCGTGTTCGGCAAGAGCGGTGGTGCAAAGTTTGCCATTGCTATCATACACTTTTAGGGTGTCATCCACGGGCAAACCGCGTCCGTCGGTCAGTTTAAAAGCAATGCGTTGTGCGCACCCTTCAACGCGTGCTCCACCTTCGGGATAAAAGTCGAGCAAACGAGCACTTTGTCGTTTCATGTCATAGGGACGCGGACTACCTAATGTGCCTGCATTGTAACCATCGGGTTGGGGGATGGAGAGTTGGGTAATGTCGGTGTCGAGCGTTTTATCTTGTTCCTTTTGTGGATTTTTGCCTGTAAACACAGGTATCACGCGCGAAAAACAAGCCTCTGTGCCCCAATTTACCATCTCGCGTGTGTAGGCACGCACTTCGTGGTAGCCGGCATGCACTGGAAGTGCCAATGATAAAGCACCTTGGGCAGTACCAAGACTGTCAATTTGCAGAGTTTGTTTCAACACTTCTTGTCCGTCGGCATTAAGCAGTTCTACATAAAGCACCTTGCTCAGTGTTGTAGCCTTGAGTGAGGAGGCACGTACAACATAGGCTTTATACCAAATGGTGTCGCCTTCAAAGTATGCTGAATTGTCGAGATGCAAATATACTTTTTCGCGTGGAAAATTATAGTCGAAGCGAGCAGCAGCTTTAAATTTATTGAATAGCTGCTCAGCCGTAGTTTGCTCCGCAGTAGTTTGCTCCGCAGTGGTTTGTTTCGTGTTTGGTTGTTGTGCCCAAAGGTTATTGCATAGCAACAGTACCCCTATGATCAATCCCCAGAATTTCATCGAACCGATTTTGTGTTGTTGGGTTAAGTAGGTGCTCATGTCTATAATTAAAATGAACACCTACTTAGAACCTATTTTTTATAAATGTTGTTTCAAGAAATTTTCCATAGCGCGGTAAAAGTCGAAGCGGTTTTCTTGATTATGAAATCCATGTCCTTCATCGTCTTTCACCATATATTCTACTTCAACCCCACGTTGGCGCAGCGCATCCACCATTTGGTCACTCTCGGCTTTATTAACACGAGGGTCGTTAGCACCTTGTGCAATAAACAAGGGTACACATATTTTGTCAGCATGGAGTGCAGGGGATGTGGCTTCCAATTGTTCCTTGTCAGTTTCGGGATGTCCCACTTGTTCGTACATCATTTCGAGCATGGGGCGCCAATACGGAGGAATGGTATTCATAAATGTAAACAGATTGCTCACACCTACATAGTCAATACCGCAAGCGTATAGGGTAGGGGTGAGCGTTAAGCCTGCTAAAACCGCATAACCACCATAGCTACCGCCATAAATGGCAATACGTTTGGCATCAGCAATACCTTGCTCAATGAGCCAATTTACACCATCCGTAATGTCGTCTTGCATCTTTAGTCCCCATTGTTTGTAACTGGCTTCAAGAAAATGGCGTCCATAACCTGTAGAACCGCGGAAATTCATTTGGAACACAGCATAACCACGGTTAGCTAAGAACTGCACTTCCGACGAATAACCCCAACAGTCGCGTGCCCAAGGACCTCCATGTGGATTTACCACTATAGGTAAATTTTTAGCCTCTTGCAGTGTGAGTCCGTTGGGCAATGTAAGGTAAGCTTCAATGTGCAATCCATCGCGAGTCTGGTAACTTATGGGCAACATGGCATTCATCTCTTCGGGTCTAATCCAAGGAGCTAACTGCGCAATGGGCGTAGCTTGGTCGGTTTCAGCATCATAGAACCAATAGGCACCGCGTGTACGGTCGCCACCTACATACACAAGGTAGTAGCGCTCAGCCTTATCGGTGTCAGCAATTCCATAGCGTTGATCGGGAAAGTGCGCTTTTATGCGAGTTCGCAGTGCCTCCTCTTCTTTATCAAAGAAGTGGCGCACGGGTTCTTTGTGTCCGGTGCAATAAACACTGAGCAATTTTTTGCGTTTGCGCGAGTAGCTAATGCTTGAAATGTCGTAAAGTTCGTTTTCGTAGAGCAGTTCCAATTCCTCGCATGTGGCAGGATTCATGCGCACCAATACCGTTTTGTCTCTATTTAGGTTGGTGGCAGCATACACCTCGCGGTTATCGGGTGTAAATTCCATAAAACTCACTACATCGCGGAAGTTGGTGGTGAGCACAGGGCGAAAATCCTCTTCTTCTGTGTCGCGATAAAGAATTTGTGTGTTCACCCCGTCAACAATGGCTGTTGCCACACGCAGACGTCCGTCGTGGTCGGTCATCCATCCTTGAATGTTGCCAGGATTTTCTGCTAACAATGTCAGTTCGCCTGTTTCTATGTTAAGGCGGTAGGGGTCGAATACTTCCGGATTGCGTTGATTCATGCCAATAAGCACATAACCTTGTTGTTCTTCAAGGTCATCTATCAGGCTGGTTCTCACACCTTCAAATGCAGTGTAGGCACGTTCGTCGCTACCGTCACGGCGAACTCCATAGAGTTGATAGTTTTCGTCGCCAGCCGTGTCTTTCATAAATAGTAGGCGTTGGTTGTCAGCCCACATATAGCCAGCCACACTACGTTCTGTTTCGTGTGTAATGCGTGTAGCTTGTGCGTCGGTTTCGCCTATGCGACGCACAAATACGTTGAGGCGATCTTTGTAGGGCGCCATGTAAGATATGTATGTGCCATCGGGCGAGAGTTGATAGCCCGTGCGTTCAGAATTGCGAAAGAAATCCTCAAGAGGTAGTTGTTTGTTCATATTAAATGCTTTGTTTTGCATGCAAATTTAAGCCTTTTGCCAAAAATACATTAACTTTGCCACAAAATATCCAATCTTTATGCATACACTTATATTAATAACCACAGAATTTGCTGCTGCGGCGCATCTTATGATGAGTCTTGTGTTGTTCTATTTGTCGCGACGCAGTGTGCAGTTCTTATCGCAAGCATGGATTATGTTGCTCATTTGTTTGATGTATTGCGCGGGCTTATTTTTTGTAGCCACGCACGATGCAATTCCCCAATTGGGCATTCTTCATCCCGTGCTCCTTATTTATTTGCTTGCCTGTTCTTATTTGCAAAGCATTTATCCATTGGGACTTTGCATGCCCGGTTATTTGCAGTGGGGACGTATGTGGGGATATGCCGTGCCTGCTTTGGTGCTTATATTTATCTATAGCATTGGTGCAGCGGCAGGTAGTAATTTGGCAAATGTATATACCATCAACGATATCGTAGATTTTTGGTTATCGGGTGATGTCGTGTTACGCATTCTTTGTTTGTTGCTTTCGGGTTATTACATTGTCAATATATTCCGTTTGCCACATCGTTTGGTGCGAAGCATGCAGTTGCCCAGCGACCTTATGGCGTATGGAGCGGCATTGGGCATTGTTAGTTTGTTCTTTGTGGTGATAACCATAGAGTTCAACCTTGTTTTATTGACCATTTACATATTGCTTTTCACCTTGGTCAATATGTTCCTCTTCTTTCGAATATTGCGTCCAACGGTTGAGGCTATTTCTTATCCTGATTTCCGTCAGGTAGAAAAACCACCTACGCGCGAGGAAATTACGCAGTCGGAAGTTGACGACTTTAACGAGGCTAACTTGCATCGTTTCGAGATGATGGAATATGTAATGCAACATGACAGTCCTTATCTCGATTGTAATTTTAATCGTGAGCGTCTGTGCCGATTGGCAGGATTTAACCGACACATGGCTTTGCAGAGCTTGCGTTCTCAAGGCTATAACGACATTCACGAATACATCATGCGTTATCGTGTGGCAGAACTTAAACGCCGCATTGAGTCGGGCGAGATTACAGACTTAAAGCAGGTGATAGAAGTTGGTTTTCGCACAGCTAAAACCGCAGCCACTTGTTTTGAACGCTATGAGGGTAAGGAGTTCCAAGCGTTTTGGGAAACACATCGTAAAAAGAATACAGACGAGGAGGCAGAGATTTAAAGTAGCTTCAAAATCTGTATCAATTTATTGAGGCATAAAATAAATTCATAGATGTTTATGTCTCAAAAATGATGTGATGGTAAAATAAAGCCAGGTATGAGAGGAGAAACTTATTTCTCAAATTCTCATACCTGGCTTTAATTACATAAGAAATGTACTAATATTTCTGCATCACATAAGTACGATTAACTAATGGCTTAACTTCTGCCCAAGTGAGCAACACGGTAACTGTACCTTCGTCAAATGAACCTTTTTGATAAGGCTGATAAGTGAAGCTTATGCCGCGTGGGGTTAACGCCAAACGTGGATAGAATTTTCCGTTGTATTTTTCGTAAGTCCAAATAGGTGTGTCTTCATCGGGTTCATCTTCAAGATAAGCCTTTCTGCTATATCCAGCAGGTGTATGTGCCATTTTTACACGCAATTTGTTACTAATAAGTTGGAACACACGGGGCAGAGAAGCTACTTTAAATACATCCTTCAAACCCAAAGGCTGTGTTTCGCCTTGACGGAAAGTCATGCTATATTCATAAGGCATTCCGTGCGGACCACCAAAGCAAATCTCGTCCTCAACACTCCAAGTAAACAGCGTGTTGTTAGCTGTGTGACACAATGGTCTTATTTTTGAATCTCTGCGATAACATACCGATTCTTCAGGGTCATATTCTTCCTCGTTCTGCTCTTGATAGGTTCGGAGCAAATTATTGTAGGAAGTTTCAAAAACTGATGCTAAGTCATTGCTACGAAGCTTTTGTGGGTTTACGTTCAAAATTGTACACATACGAGCTACTGCAGCCTTGGCATCGGCATTTGTTGCAGGTAATATAAAGTCGTAATCCATAATCACGCCTTTTTTATCAGTTTCATAAGTATAGTGCTTATAACCACTGGGTACAACCACTTTGGGTGCAGGGGTGTTTTGCACAAGGACTGTAGCATTGCTTACGGAACTGCTAAAAGCAGAGATTGACAAACCTACTGCTGCCAATAAAATAAAGAACCTTTTCATTGTCTTAGAATTTTAGTATTGTTTGAAAATCAATTTTTTTGAAACATTTAATCAGAGAGGAAAGGTAAGCCTTAATGCCTTCCCCTTTCTCTCGAAAAAAAAAGTATAGGGGCTTATGTTATTACTTCACAATGACTTTGCGAATGGTGCCGTCGCTCATCTTTAAGAGGTTCACACCACGTTGCGGCATCGATATGCTGCGTCCATCCATGGTATAACGACGCACAACAGTGACGTTAGATGGAGAGGCATTCACATTGTCTATCGCATTGGCAACGGGGGGGATATTGGGATGAATTTCAGCATATCGATTGTTGTCAAATTCAATGGGAAAAATAGCCTCATTCGTAGGACGTGAAGCATTTTTAGCTTTAGCAAACCAAGCGTAGTTATCCTCTAAATCGGGCAGCAAACAAACGATTCTATCCGTCCTACCATAATAATTTCTACAATTTCTACGATGCTGAATTGCAATATCCAGTCCTTTATTGTTAGTTACAAACAAACTATCACCATTTTCAAAATAGCTACAAGGAACGATAAAGCGTATTGTTGCTATTTTGTCAAAATCGAGTGGTTTATTGTTTAAGTTGTATGCAAAATTCTTTTCAGTCAGTTGTAATTCTGTAGCATGGCTATCAATGTTTACTCCATGGCAAGCAAGTGCTGTAGCAATGGTGTCTTTTTTCGAATAGTAAATCTTAGGGTATTCAAAACAGAGGTCAACCTTCTGTGTTGCTTTACCTTCTACATTATTAACAAGTGATTTCATTACCAAGTCGTTCCCCACAACTTTACTTTCAACCAATTTGGTCGTAACTCTTTCATAAACTGTAGGATCCGTATTGTCTGAATAGGGGGAAAGGTATAAGGCACTAAAAGTAGGGGAGACTTGTCCTACATACTTTGCTGCATTTTTTAAAGTTGTTGTCACCTTAAAAGGTTTACTTTCGCCCATCACGAAATTCTGTTCTTTTACATTCTCTGCCACATATAGTTTTGCCATCAAAAACCCTGTTGGTGTATTATAGGGCATTACAAATTCAGGGTCATCTGTTTCTACGGTAGGATTCTGTAATTGGTAACCTAAATTACCAGGGAAAGCATACATACAAATGGTTCCATTGTCTAAATCTCCAGGTCTGCCAACATTCCTATTTAAACAACCATATCCCTTAGCACATGTACCAGGATAGGATTCGTAATAGAAGCTTCCTATACTTTGTGCACTCGTCACATTGCAACGTTTTCCTTTTGAGTCGTTGACATATAGGTGGCACTTTACAGCATTGCGATAATCAGTTTCAATGGTTTGAATTTCACTATTCCCCACAATAAAATCCCCAGTACGCATAGCCAATTCAGGGCGACCTTGGGGCTCAATGGCGTACTCTATTTTTGTGCCTGGTTGTGCGAACAGCAAATATCCATTAGAGTTAGAGTACTGAGAGAATTCAACCATGTTTACAGATTTATACAAATTACTTTTTGCTGTGTTGCGATTGGGAGCAAAAATAGCATCTATAGCTTTTCCGTCAAGATCAACGGGAGGTGTAATTTTTACACATTTGCAACGCAACAAATCGTCAATGCGCACAGTAGGATACGGAGCTTCAGAATCTTCTAACACCACACTTCCTTTAATAGGGTTTATAAATTGAGGAGAATAGAAGCGATAGTAAAGTCTATCACCATAGTTAAGATTTAAATCTCGAATGGGAGGCCTAAAATCATATGCCCATACGCCATAATCGTCATTTTCATCGTTGCGATAATAACCCCTTCGAGGAGAATACCATAAATGGCATTTCACAACCTTACCATTGCTTAATTGGGGTTCACTACTCCAATCCAAAGCTTTTGCTACATAAATAGAATCGTTCAATAATTCAGGACTGTTTGAAAAGTAGATATTAGGTTTCGGAAAGTCTGACGAATTTAACGGAGACGTTTCACTGTAAGCAGGTCCTGCAATAATTACACGAATGGTACCACGAAAAGACTTGCCTTGTGCTTGTGCTGGCAAAGCTCCTAATAGCAATGCAAACACCAAAAAAAGATTGAGTAAAGAAAAGTGTTTCATATCGTTGATAATTTAACAGTTTATGAATTTTAGTATGATAAAGCGAAGGATGTTTAAAATACAATCCTTGTTTTGATTACTATTTTTGGCAAATGTAGTGATTATTTGTAAGGGGTGCCTCATTATTTCTGATGATTTTTATATTTCAGTAAAAAAAAGCGAAGTTTTGTGCAAATACGAAGTATTACCGCATTTTTTTTACTGCTATCTGTCTTTAATGGTTACAGAATGTTTAAATATTTATTACAAAAAGACAAGTAAAAGGTAGGGTAAAAATCTTCGGCATTCGGCAATAAAGTCTTTATATGCCGAATGTTTTTGCAGTGTATTATAAGGGCCGTCCTCTAAAAGAAACGTTCCAAAATTAACTTTATTAACTCCTGAAAAATTAATAACAATGAAATCGTATTGCAGTCCGCTCAACAATTCCGACGATATATTTTCCGTATCGTTTCCGTATCGTTTCCGTATCGTTTCCGTATCGTTTCCGTATCGTTCTCCTATCATCCTCCTATCATCCTCCTATCATCCTCCTATTGCGAAGCGGAAAACAATACGGAATGAAGCGGAAAACAATACGGAATGGAACGAAAAACGAACGAATGAGGTTCGGTGGAACAAGGATGGTCAATTTTACCATTACTTGAGTTTCGGATTTAGGCAAGGCGGACTGAAAGCCCTGTTATGGGTGCGATTGGACCTAGGCGAATAGCCGTTTTCATAGGACAAGAACCCAAGTGTATATATTTATGACGCAAGCCTAATTTCCCCAAGGGGGAAGCATGCACCCCGATATATGACTTGGGACATGCCTATCCTATGAAAACGGCTGTTCGCCTAGGTGCAATCTCACCCATAACA
>OIZP01000208.1_pt1 | contig 39174 bp, 29 predicted proteins | sample 1588531 | NCBI WGS metagenome assembly OIZP01 (sample SAMN03283283) | human gut metagenome | biome: human-associated habitat; material: feces | host: Homo sapiens | place: Peru | collected 2012
TCCGTTTTCCGAAATTAGCCAAAGCCTTGGATACTTGTGGATGCCCACGTATAGCTTTGAGCTAGAAGAGAAAAATACCTTTTTACATACGTGTCGTCTCTTCAATTTTGGAGAGACTGGATGTTTGCGCTGTATAGAAAACTAATAATGGGATTTCGTATGTTACTTAGGATACTCATAATCCTTTTTTAGAGAAAACTCTAGTGAGAAACCAAGAGAAAGACGATTCGAACAAAAACTTTATTTTTAATCACTTAGATTCAAATTATTAGGGCCAGAACATTTAATGAATTTTGCGCGATGTACTAAAAAAATGCGGGGCGTTCGTCGATTAAAACAGGCCATTTGTCTATTTTTAGTATCAAAACAGGGGCGTAGATTAAACCTTCGTGGTAATTTTGCATCTGATTCTATGTATGCCACCCAAAAATACGCGTAATTTGGGATGGAGTAGACAGCAATTAAACAAGAAACTAACACAATAACAACCCGATAAATGAAAAGAAAATTTTGGTTCTTCATCCTATCGTTTGTCATGAGCCTTGGGGCTATGGCGCAGCAATGGGTGTTGACAGGAACTGCCGTAGATGGCAAGACCAAAAATCCAGTAGACTTTGCTTCGGCTGTGTTAATGCGCACAGACAGCACTGCTGTGATGGCAGCTACTACCGATGAAAATGGTGCATTTAAATTGGTGGGTAAAGAAGCTGGTAACTACATCGTAAAAATTTCGTATGTAGGCTTTAAACCTTTTACGCGCAATGTGAAGCTGACCACCGAACAAGATAGCATCGGCTTGGGCACATTGGCTATGCAGAGTAACGACCGTGTGTTGGGATCGGCTACGGTTACTGCCACTGCCTCGCGTGTGGAACAAAAGGGTGATACCACCATGTTCTCGGCTTCGGCATATCGTGTGCCTACGGGTTCTACACTCGAGGCTTTGGTAAAACAGTTGCCTGGTGTGGAAGTTGACGACAATGGGAGCATTAAATGGAATGGTAAAACCGTGCAAGAGTTCTTGATTAACGGTAAGGACTTTTTTAAGGGCGACACCAAAACTGCCATGAAGAATTTGCCCACGGAGTTGGTGAGCAAAATTAAGGCTTATGATAAGAAAAGCGACTATACAGAGCAAACAGGTATTGACGATGGCGAAGAAACTACCGTGCTCGACATTGCTACAAAACGCGAATTGAACGAATCGTGGGTGTCGAACCTCGACTTAGGTTATGGTAGTCACGATCGCTATTCCACACGTTTTTTTGGTTCACGTTTTACAGACAAGACACGTGTCACGACATTTGGCTCGTTGAATAATACGAACGACCAAGGTTTTGGCGGTCCGCGAGGATTTGGTGGCGGTAGCAACGGACTTACGGCTTCGAAGACAGTCGGTTTGGACTTCTCGTGGGAAAATGGCAAGAAAAAACGCGAGGCAGGACGTTTGCAACTCGGTGGTTTTGCTCTTTACTCACATACGAGCAGCGATGCTGTAAGTACTTCGAACTCAGAAACCTTTTTAAACGCAGGCAAAGGTTCGTCTTTTGCCAATAGTTTTAGTTTTAATGGTTCGCATCGTACGAGCGTGATGTCACGTTTTAAATTGGAATGGAGCCCCGACTCAATGACCAATATCAATTTTCAGCCACGCTATAATTATGTAGAGTCGCGTAATAGTGGCACCTCAAGTTCGGCAACCTTTAACCAAAATCCTTATGGGTTAGAGGGCATGGTAAGTCCGCTCGATAGCATCTTTGCACAGGTAGCTGCAGAGCGTTACAACACCGCACTCTATGGCATGATGGTGAATACGAACCAACGCATGTCGAAGGGCGATAGCAAATCGCATGCTATTAGTGCCAATTTGAACATTGTGCGTCGTCTTTCATCGAATGGTAGAAATGTGTCATTGCGTGCAACTGGTGGTTACACCAAGAGCGAAAACAACTCTTATGCCATTTCAGACATTCGCTATAACACCGTGACGAACCCTACGAACACGGGTAGCAACTTGAATCAATATAGCACCACACCGGGCAAAAACTATAATGCCTCTGTGCGTTTGGGCTATGTAGAACCCTTGGGGAACAATTGGTTTGGCGAGGTGCGCTATGAGTATAGCTACAAATATAACAAGAGTGACCGTTCGCGCTATAACTTAAACGAGTTGTTGCAGCAAGACGTTGACTTGGTTGGACCCTATAACCAAAAGTTTGGCAGTCTTACGGATTATCCTGAATTAGGTTCGTTGCCTTTGGCATACGGCAATTTGAGTGTAAACGATATTCTTAACTTGGTGCGCGATGCCAATAACTCGCAATATGCCACTTATAAATATTCAAACCACTCGGCTACACTTGGTGTGCGATATAACACATCAGCCATTCGCTTTAATGCAGGTGTAGACTTTGACCCCGAACATACCACAATGGCTTATAACCGTCCGAGTCAGCTCGACACAGTGGTTACACGCAGTGTGTTTAATGTTTCGCCACAGGTACGTTTCCGTTACAGATTCTCAAAAACAAACAGTTTGGATATTAACTACCGTGGTTCGTCATCACAACCTTCGATGACCGACCTCTTGGCTGTGGTAGATGATTCAAACCCCTTGAACATCTCAATGGGTAACCCAGGTTTGAAACCTTCGTGGAACAACAACTTCCGTATTAACTATAATGGCTACAATGCTACGCGTCAGCAAGGCATTATGGCAGGTGTGGATGGTTCGTTTACGCGCAACTCTATTTCGAACCGTATGGTTTATGACGAAACAACGGGTGTGCGCTACATGCGTCCTGAAAATATCAATGGCAACTGGAATGGTCGAGGCATGTTGATGTTCAATTCGGCTATGGGCAAAGAAAAATTGTTCAACATAACCACTCACACCTCTTTGAGCTATGACAATGCAGTGAGCTATGTGAGTAGCCGTTCGTCGAATGCGACAACTTTTGCTATGCCTTATGGCAACTTGATGCCTTTGGCAAATGCTACGGCAGAGGAAGAACATAACTATGCTTATTATAATAATATATTCAACTCGGCAGCTTCAGCTTCAGAAAAGAACACCACACGTACGCTTGGTGTGAGCGAAAACTTGAACTTGTCATTCCGTAAGTCGTGGTTTGATGTGGGTTTGATTGGTAAACTTAACTACCAACATGCACGTGCCACAGTGCAGGATAACGCAAATATGGACACATGGAGCTTTGCGTATGGTGCAAATGCGAACTTCATCTTTGACTTTGGATTGAGCATTTCTACAGATATCAGCATGAGCTCACGTCGTGGTTATGTGGCTTCGTCAATGAATACAAACGAGTTGTTGTGGAATGCACAAATTGCTCAGTCGTTCTTGAAGAATAAGGCAGCAACAGTGAGTTTGCAGTTCTACGACATTTTGCAAAAGCAGAGTAACATTAGTCGTGTGCTCACAGCTACACAACGCACAGACTCTTGGAATAATGCCATCAACTCTTACTTCATGGTTCACTTTATTTATAAGTTGAACATCTTCCCTGGTGGGGGTAGCAGTAAGAAGAATGATAAGGATGACGATCGTCCTGGTCCTCCTGATATGCGTGGTCCTGGGGGTATGCCTATGCGTCCTGGTGGTGGAAGTCGACCTGGTTTCCGCGTCATGTAAGATTAAAAATAAGAAAAGTTATGAGGTTGTAAAGTTACCATTGATAGTAACAATACAACCTCATAACTTTTTTAGTACTAAAACTGAATTTTAGTGCTATTGTACGGTGAAATAAATTGTGTCGCCATAACTTGTGCCAATGCCATTTCGTGCGTATGCCACGGCATAATAGGTGCCTTTGCCCAAAGAGTCGGTGTGGGCAGTAAAGGTGGTAGTTGCAGAGTCGGCTACGGCTTTCGCGTTTAATGTGTCGTTTCCATAATTAAAGCCACACTCGCGCAACGAACTGTTGGGAGATGCGCTGACATGCCCTGTAAGCCATACCGAATCGCCTTGTTGGGTGGCTACGCCAGTGTGTACGGTCGGGGCAAAAGGTTGCTCGCCACTGCGATCTTCGCCACAGGCTGTGAGCAACTGCGCAGAAAGGGTGATAGATGCAATAATGTAAAAAAGATGTTTCATGAGTCGTAGTGGATTGTCAATCGTAAAACATGTTGTGTGGTGTTGTCGATGCGTGGCGTATTGTCGGCACGTTCGCCAACTAACCATACAATTCCCGCTTCATCGGCTACTACAAGAGAAAGGGCTTTTTCAATGCGCGAAAAATGGCGATTGGTCATGTAGTCGCTTAAAAGTTGACTGCCTTTCATGCCAAAAGGACTGAAGCGTTCGCCTGGAAGGGGTACCCTTATTTGTAATGCTCCTTGTAGTTTGTCGGCATCGAAAAGCACGGTTTGTGGGGGACATTTCAGCGTTTTTAGGGCATCAATTTGCACTAATTCTGCCACAAGGTGTGCATGGGGTAGAAGGGTGGTGGTGCTTTTATTCACTGCTTGAGGCAATGTGATGTATTGTGCTTGCAAGGGTTGAGGCTTGGGGCCAAAAATAAGATGCTGTTCGCTACGTGTAACAATAGCGTGGGCATTTTCTATAATCCCGCCTACACGCATTTGCAAAGCATCTTGTATTTGTGCATCCATAAAAGCCAAGGGCGTCAATAACTCGCGTAACACGGCGTGTGGGTGCGAAAGCGCATGGAGTTTGTCCCAACTTAAAAATGTATAAGCGCTTAGGGCTTTTGTACCCTTTTGCATTTCACATTTTTGGCAAAGGTGCGCAATGGCTTCGGCAAACACGCTTTGTGTTTCAGTAAGGTGGTGAGCCATTTGGTTAATGGCTTGTATAACCTTAGGGTTGAGGCGTTGCAATAGTGGGAGTACTTCGTGACGAATGCTATTGCGGCGGTATTGCACATCGGCATTGGTGCTATCGGTGACGTAAGTCTGTTTGTGCGCGTCGAGGTATTGCAGAATATCGGCTTTGGTCCACGACAATAAGGGACGGTAGATGGCAAAGCCTTGTTTGTGGCTAAGCTGTTGCATGCCGGTGAGTCCTTGTAGTCCTGTGCCACGCACAAGGTTGAGTAAAATGGTTTCGGCATTGTCTTCTTGATGATGTCCCACGGCAATGGCTTGGCAACCTGTTTGTGCTAACAATGTTTTGAACCAAGTGTAGCGTAGTCGTCGAGCAGCCATTTCTATGCTTTCGCCTGTGCTTTCAGCCTCTTGTGTGGTGTTGAAATGTGTGACAAAAAGCTTAATATTGAGCCGCTCACATAGCAAACGTACAAAGTGCTCGTCGCGGTTACTTTCTTCGCCACGTAAGTGAAAATTACAGTGTGCCGCAGCAGCAACCTCGCCTTGGTTGTGTAGCCAAAGCAAAAGACACACGGAGTCGGCTCCGCCAGAAAGGGCTACAATATATTTTGCCATAATGATGTGTGGAGTTTGTGGTTCGTACTTTGGCTTCTTGTTGGGGATGGTAGACTAAAATGTGAGATGAACGATGGGAGACAATGCGTGGGACATTAATATGCGACTTCCACATTGAAACCTGCATCACGCACTTTTTGGGCAATACGGTCTAATTCTTCGTGAGTAGCTTTGCGCAAGTCAGGGTCGGGTGTTTCGCGATCGATGGTGTAGACCATTACTTGTTGTGGTCGAATGCTTTTAACGGCTTCGAGCCACGGATTGACATAGAGGTCGGTAGTGTTGTCCACACTCTTGCCTTGGCTTGTGCCCTTCATAAAGAGCGACTGAATGATGACGTGTCCGTTGAACGAGCGAAGGGCTTCGATGATTTGTGCCACATCGTAATGTCCCGTGGGGCGGTCTACACGCTGAATGTAGTTGGCATCTACCGTGTCGAGTTTAAGAATGTTGTTGTCAACCTTCATTAAAGCAGCATGCACCTCAGGTCGAATGGCAAAGGTGGAGTTGCTGAGTACACTCACTTTGGCTTGTGGAAAATATTGATTACGCAGTGCTATGGTGTCGTCTATAATACCCGCAAAATCAGGGTGTGCAGTGGGTTCACCATTCCCTGCGAATGTAAGTACATCGGGTTTAGGTCCATTCGCTGCCATGTCTTTTAATTGTGCTTCGAGCGCTTGTGCCACTTCTTTACGTGTGGGGCGGTGCAATGTGGGACGATGGTCGCTATTGTAACCACATTCGCAATATACACAGTCGAAGGTACACACTTTGCCGTCGGCAGGCATCAAGTTAATGCCTAACGAAACACCAAGACGGCGACTGTGAATGGGACCGAAGATAGGTGAGGGGTAAACAATGCCCTTGTGACCTTTGTTTTCAGGATAGCCGTTTGACATAATTGTTTACTTGTTTATATAGAAAAAATGTGTGTGACATAAAAAGCAAAAAGAGATTTCCCGAAACATGTGCTTGGGGAAACCTCTTTTTATTTCGGAATCTTGTTTGAAGATACCATAAAGTGCGGTGCACTGTTCGCAAAAAATTATGCGTTAACAGCGGTGCGCTTTTCTTTGATACGAGCCTTCTTGCCTGTGAGGGCACGGAGGTAGTAGAGCTTAGCGCGACGTACCTTACCTACCTTGTTCACCTCGATGCTTTCGATGTTCGGTGATTCAATGGGGAAAATACGTTCTACACCGATAGTACCAGACATCTTGCGCACTGTGAAGCGCTTCTTCTCCTGGTGACCATTGATTTTGATAACAACGCCGCGATACAACTGGATACGCTCCTTGTTACCTTCGACGATTTTGTATGCTACGGTAATAGTGTCACCAGCTTTGAACTTGGGGAACTGCTTGCCTGTAGCAAAAGCTTCTTCAGCAATTTTAATTAAATCTGCCATTTTGTTGATGGGTAATTAAATGTATTGTTGTCCGTCCCGACCCAGCTTAACGGGGAACTCTGCATCCCGACAGAGGCTTGGTGGAAAAGCGGTGCAAATTTACGACTTTTTGCTTGTATGGCAAATCTTTTCGCTATTATTTTATGTTTTCTTATTGATTTTCTGTAGTTTAGTGGCTTTCTCCCACATCCTTTAGTTTACAGGAGTGTGCTTGCAACTGTCATAAAGCTTTTTATAAAACTTATGTTTACACAATGTGGCTGCTGAACCAAGGATGATGAGTTTGTAGCGAGCACGCGTAATTGCCACGTTCATACGGCGTAAGTCGTTCAAAAAACCGATTTGTCCTTCTTCGTTTGCACGTACCAAACTCACAAGTATCACGTCGCGTTCTTGCCCTTGAAAAGCATCGACGGTGTTTACCGTAATTTGTTTGCGTAAGGGACGTAAGTAGTCATCTTTCTTGATGAGACTACGCAAATATTGCACCTGTGCACGATAGGGCGAAATAATGCCAAAGTCAATGCGTTCTTCTATGAGTCGGTGTCTACCAAATCGTTGTGCATAATTGTGCAAAGCTTGTAGCGTGAGTTGGGCTTCGGCTTTGTTGATGCGTCCATAAGAGTTGCCTATGAATTGCTCGTGGTTATCGTCAACGCATTCGGCTGTGTCTATCCACACCAACGAATCGTCAATATCGTCGAGCAATGAGCGATGTTTCACTTCGGGGGCTGCTTGTAATTGTCCTTGATAAAACCAATCGGACGAAAAACGCATTAACGCTTCGTTCATGCGATATTGCACTTGTAGCAAACGCACACATTCGGGTTTGTTCGCTGCAATTTGTTCCATCAGCGTAACGGCTAATCCGCTACGAGCAGCCTCCACACATTTAATGGTGGGTGGCAGTTGTTGGTGGTCACCAGCAAAAATCACACGATCCGCCTTTTGCAGTGGAATCCAGCAAGCGGCTTCAAGGGCTTGGGTGGCTTCGTCTATGAAGAGCGTGTGAAAGTGTTGCCCTGTGAGTAATTGATGGGCAGCCCCTGTAAGCGTGCAAGCTATTACGCGACTTTGGTCGAAAAGATGATGACGAATGCGCATCTCAAGTTCATCAGCCCGTTCGCGTAAACGACTTATTTTTTGATGGAAATTTTCGCTGCGCGATTTACGTGGTTGACTATAAAGTTGACGTATGTTGCGTCGTATTTGCCAAAGGTCGGGATAGTCGGGATGCGACTCAAAGCGATGCTCATAAGTGTGGGCAAGCATCTCTTGTGTCACACGGCTGGGGTTGCCTATGCGCAACACCGAAATGCCACGTTGACTGAGTTGTGCGCACATCCAATCTACTGCAGTGTTGCTTTGTGCACAAACTAATACCTGTGGCTCGCGTCGCAACACCTCGCTCACGGCTTCAACCATAGTGGTGGTTTTGCCTGTTCCCGGTGGTCCATGCACAATCAGTACATCTTTAGCTCTTAGCACATCGCGCACAGCCTGCTCTTGCGAGGCGTTGAGCCAAGGCAGACGCAAGGGTATGGCTGGCTCTGCTGACCAACTTGCGGGCGCTGCTGTATGGAATATATCGCGCAATGCAGCCAACCTATTGCCTTTTGCTTCGCCCACATGATGTAGTGCATCAAGCATCACACGATAAGAATAGTCGTCAAAATGTAGTTGTACGCCGAGTTTTTCTACGGATTGTAATTGTGCCAAAGCACCCTCGCCAGGCAACTCTACCACCATTCGGTCGGTCTCTGAAAAACTCACTGTGCCTTGAAATGGAAGGTAGTGCAAAAGTCCTGCCCCATCTTGCGAAAAAAAGCACACTGGCCGTCCGTATTCAAAGTTATGATCAATGTCGGAGTCGGGAGTGCGCATTATTTCTACCACAAAGCGATCGAGTGAGTTGTAATAGCCTCGTCCTGTACTGACAGGAAACCAGCAATCACCACGTTTCACTTTGCGGTCAACGCCCATAAGCTCGGTGTCGCGCTGAAAGGCTTTCTTCTCGCATTCATATTCCATTTTGAGCAACTCTATTTGTCGCGCAATAGAGAGGTTCTGTTTCATGCTTTCTATGTTTCTTGTTTTTGGGGGGAAGATTTATTCATTCACTTATTGAACATCTACTTAATAGCTCACATGTTCAACACTCACCCCAATCATAGCCTTCTCGCCAATTTTAAATTCGGCAGCAGCACCTATGCGGTCGCGAGGAATATCGAAGAATACGGGGAAGGGTTCGCGTCGCCAAGGATAAAGAGATGTCTGTTTCGGTAGAAAAGATTTTTGACCATAAGCATACACGTTGATATTCTCGTTAACCTTATAAGCTAATACGCCCCCCACACCTACATCTGTGCGCCGCCAACTTCCCCAATCAAAGTTTGTGGCAGTAATGCCTGCAGCAAACGAGAGTTTTTTGGTTAGAGGCATCACATAAGCAAAGGCAGCCGACTGACCAAAGCCCACACCGCGGGGTGAATGTTTACCCAATCCAGCCGTAAGGCTCATGCCAAATTGTGCATTAAATCCCTCATGCAGTCGCCAACCAAAGTCGCTTCCTACATAAGGTGCATAACCCCCCAAACCATAGCCACCCATGTTCACCATAGGGGTGTTCCAAGGCAATGAAAGCTCGTTTGCCTTTTCACCAGCAAGCGAAAGACTGTCCGCATCAGCTGCTAACGAGTCGCGGTGCATTTTCATAAAAGCATCGTCCCATTCGCGGTGTTGCACCTGATTGTCGGTTTGAGCTTCAGCACATATCGGTGCTGTTAGGGCAAACAAACTCAATATGATATATTGCACAAATTTTGTCATTGTCGTAAATCTTAGATTATGATGCAAATGTAGGTAGAAAATACGAATGACTACACAAAAAAGCTATTAAATAACCCAAAGTAGATTTTAATTTTATATTTTTGCGCCCAAGAAAATAGACTTTAGCATATTAAGTCGTCTATACTTTTTTGACGAAGCTTAGACTACTTCAGTAAGACCCGATAATATGAACAATAAAACACTTTTAATAACCACTATTCTGTGGATAGTTTCTGCCATAATGTATGCCGGCACCCCTTGGCTAAAAAAGCCCTTACGTTTTGTTGAGGCAGACAGTGTAATTACTTGGGGATATGACGGACGTGATTTTAGACGTACTGCATTCACGACAGACTCCACTGCACAACCTCTACCTACGCGTCTCACACGTAGTGCTTGGAATAATCGTAAAATTGCCTATCAAAGTTGGCAAGAAACCTCCTCTCAGCGTAACCTCGTAGGTGGGGTAGGCGATGCTCAAACCGAAAGTCAAGGTATAGCCGCAGCACGTTGGGTGGAACAGGCACAAAGCCTTTTTTTGATGCAAGGCGATGCTGCATATATTGACTGCATAGAACGTGCATTGTTTAATGCAGTGATGCACACCGCACAAGACACGACCGACATGGCAGGAAGCATCGACCGCAAAATAGCCGCTGCTCAACTCCTTGCCTTTCCTGCTTGGATGTATGCCACAAAGGGAACCACCGATTTGTATATCAACCTTTATGCCAATGCCACGTCAAACATTCGTTGGGGCGATACTACCTTTTCGCTCGACCAAATCACCGATATGCCTGTGTCGGGTTCGGTAAAATTTCGTTTCAATGGCATGGGAAAGGGCTTGCGCTTCAAAGTGCATTTGCGTATGCCCGAGTGGACGGGGATGCGTAAAAATACTCCCTATGTCTATGTAGGAGGCGAACCACAACATCCCACGGTATATGTAAACGGACATGAGGTAGATCCCCTGCAAGTCGACGAAAAAGGTTACGTAGTGATAGACCGTGTTTGGCGTTCGCTCGAAGAAATTTATATAGATTTTCCTTTGCATGCGCAATACGTGTTGCCTGCATCAACTTCCACCGACCATTTGCACGCACCCATTCACGGACGTGCTGCGTTGCAATGGGGACCATTGGTTTATTTAGTCGGTAGTGCCAATGTGCCACAATATTTTGTGCCTACGCAACCTGTTAATCCCACCGATGCCCTTAGTCGTTCGGGCTATCCAGTTCTTCAAGGCACCTCCTACAATACGCAAGGTGTGCCACAAGATGCCCAAGCCCCGGCACATCGTTTTATTGTGCAGCCCTATTGTGACTAACACACACACCTTTGACTTCACTTAATACTTTAAAAATCCCTTGCACAGCATGCCGTGCAAGGGATTTTTAAATTTAAGCTTGTGCATAAGTTGCTACATCCTCGGGCGAGAGATTCATCACGAAAGTATGATGCTTAGCAATTTCTGCTTCAACAAAATTTGCATATACGCGAACACTCTTACCAAAGAGTTCTGCGTTCTCGTTTGCGTTGTGCAACAGCAAATGCAACATGATTACGCTAGCAGCCATTTCCATGAGGTGACGTGCGCAAAGATCGTGGAAAGCAGGATCGGCAGCTTCCTTTACGCGGTTTGTAGCCTCTTCAAACTTGTCAGCCATAGCCTTGGCACGAGCTTGAATAGCCTTAAACTCATCGCTAACCACAGCTTCTTCAAACTCGCGCATCTGAGCCAAGTAAGAGCCGTTTGTTACATAGCGAATCGCAGCAACTACTTGCAACTGTGTTGTACCTTCATAAATCGATGTAATGCGTGCATCACGATAATAGCGCTGAATGGGATATTCCATCATGAAGCCCGAACCACCATGAATTTGCAAACCATCGTATGCGTTTTGGTTGCAATATTCAGAGTTCATGCCCTTAGCAAGCGGTGTGAGTGAGTCTGCCAATTTAGCATACTTCTTCTGCTCTTTGCGTTCTTCGGGTTCCAATTTGCGTTCGCGAGCAATGTCGTCGAGTGCTTTATAAATGTCTACGTAGCGTGAGCACTGGTAGAGTAGGGCACGTCCTGCGTCGAGTTTTGCTTTCATCAATGAAAGCATATCGTAGACAGCGGGGAAATTGATGATGGCTTTGCCAAACTGCTCACGGTCGCGTGCATAAGCCAATGCTTCGTTGTAAGCAGCTTGTGAAATACCTACACTCTGTGCGGCAATGCCTAAACGGGCACCATTCATCAATGCCATTACATATTTAATAAGACCTAATTTGCGGTCGCCACAAAGTTCGGCATGAGCGTTTTTGTAAACAAGTTCGCAAGTAGGACTACCATGAATACCCAATTTGTTTTCAATGCGGCGCACGTTTACACCACCTTGGTTCTTGTCATAAATAAACATCGACAAGCCACGACCGTCAGTAGTACCCTCTTCAGAGCGAGCCAATACCAAGTGAAGGTTCGCATCGCCATTGGTGATAAAGCGCTTCACACCATTCAGTAACCAGCATCCCTCTTCTTCGCTATAAGTAGCCTTAAGCATCACGCGCTGCAAGTCAGAACCTGCATCAGGCTCAGTCAAGTCCATCGACATCGTTTCGCCCGCACAAATGCGTGGAATAAAACGGTTGTGTTGGTCTTCGTTGCCAAATTCATAGAGCGTTTCAATGCAGTCTTGCAAACTCCAAATGTTGCCAAAACCAGCATCGCTTGCAGCCACTAACTCGGCACACATGGTGTAGGGAGTGATGGGGAAGTTTAGACCGCCATATTTACGGGGCATCGTCATGCCATTCAGTCCCGCCTTCACCATAGCGTCAAGGTTTTCAGCAGTACCACTGGCATAATATACGCGGTCGCCTTCATGGTGCGGACCCTCAATGTCCACTCCTTCGGCATTATCAGCAATAGTCGTACCAGCCAACTCGCCCGTAATGTCTAACACACGGTCATAGTTGTCCATAGCGTCCTCAAAGTCGAGTGGCGCATAGTCAAATTCGTCTTTGTCGCGGAAATTGCGTTCTTTCAGTTCCACGATGTGCTTCATAAGCGGATGGTTCAGCTCGAAGCGCAATTCTGCGTGGTCAGTATAATTGTTTGCCATTGTCTCTACTTGCTATTTGCTTTGTAATACTTAATCATCTTAGGAACCACTTCTTCTACAGAGCCAGTGATAATGTAGTCAGCAATTTGGTTGATGGGAGCTTCGGGGTCAGTATTGATAGAGATAATAATACCACTCTCTTTCATACCAGCCACGTGCTGAATGGCACCACTAATGCCACAGGCAATATATACCTTGGGACGCACCGTAACACCTGTTTGTCCAATCTGCAAATCGTGCTCACAAAAACCAGCATCCACGGCAGCACGGCTCGCGCCCACTTCACCATGAAGTTCCTCAGCCAACTTACGAAGCAAGTCAAAACCCTCCTTGCTACCTACGCCGTAGCCACCAGCCACTACAATGGGGGCACCCTTCAGGTTATTCTTAGCTTTCTCTACATGGCGTTCAAGCACCTTCACCACATAGTCTGTTTCGGGCACAAACTTAGCCACATCCTCATACACAACTTCGCCTTGGTAGTTATCGTCTACCTTTTCAGCCTTCATTACGCCCGAACGCACCGTAGCCATTTGTGGACGGTGGTCAGGGTTTACAATCGTGGCAACAATGTTACCGCCAAAGGCAGGACGAATTTGATAGAGCAAGTTGTCGTAGTGCTTCTTATTCTTCTTATCGTCAAAGTCACCAATCTCAAGCGCTGTGCAGTCTGCCGTCAAACCGCTTGTAAGCGATGACGACACACGCGGACCTAAGTCGCGACCAATTACCGTAGCACCCATCAAGCAAATTTGTGGATGCTCCTGTTTAAACAAATTCACAAGAATACTCGTGTGAGGCTTCGAAGTGTAAGGGAAAAGTCCCTCAGCATCAAACACATGGAGCTTATCTACACCATAAGAGAGAATCTCCTTTTCTACCAAGCCCTTAATGCCCGATCCAGCCACAATAGCCTCGAGCTGCACGCCAAGTTGGTTGGCGAGTTTACGACCCTTTGTAAGCAGCTCATACGAAACCTCTTCAACCTGAGTCTTATCTAATTCGCAATATACAAATACGTTGTTCATAGCGATATTTTTCTAATATTTAAAGAGTGAATGTGCTCCATCAGAGCGAAAAGCCCCCTAAGCACACCCGTCCTATTACCCAATCGTGTGGCTGTCTAACAATTCTTTAATCAAGTTCTCCACATCAGTGTCTCCGCCAGTGAGGCGTTTACTCTCCTTGGCTTTAAACACAATGTTTTGCACTGCTTTCACCTTTGTGGGTGAGCCAGCTAGACCACATTGGTTCAAGTCACCATCTACGTCAGCCACGCTCCATTGTGCAATGGTCAAATAAGGCTTCTTCTCATACTCTTCAGCATAAGCCAATTCCTCAGCAGGGCGCTCCATCGGAGCCGAAGCACGCTTATATTTCATCACCAACTTCGCATTGCGCGGACGGCATGGGGCTGCATCACCATTCACAGTCAGCAAAATAGGCATTGGAGCCACCACACGTTCGGTACCTCCATCAATGTGGCGAGTCACCACCACTTTGCCATCCTTCACCTCGTCTACATGCGTCACATAAGTCACTTGGTTCAAGTCCAACTTCTGAGCCACCTGCGGACCCACCTGTGCCGTGTCACCGTCAATAGCCTGACGACCACCTATCACAATGTCGGGAATGCCAATTTTCTTAATAGCCTGAGCCAAAGCATAGCTTGTAGCCAACGTGTCGGCACCTGCAAAGGCACGGTCTGTTAGCAAGTAACCACCATCGGCTCCACGATAAAGACCCTCACGAATTACCTCTGTAGCACGCGGAGGTCCCATTGTTAAAATGTGTACCGAAGAGCCTGGGTGCTGCTCTTTAAGGCGCAATGCCTGTTCAAGAGCGTTTAAGTCTTCAGGATTGAATATGGCTGGCAGAGCGGCACGATTTACAGTGCCCTCAGGAGTCATCGCGTCTTTACCCACATTGCGGGTATCGGGTACTTGCTTTGCAAGCACAACAATTTTCAGACTCATATTTTTTCTTTATAGTTGATATTAATATTATGTGTTCAATAGAGATTTTGCCACACCCGTCTGAGTGAGTTAACAACTGTGGCACGGCAAATTTAGTCTTTTCTGCTAACTATGCAAAGCAAACCCACCTATTTTTTTCAACCTCCCCCATTTACCCACAAAAGTAGCAGTATGGTATGCCTACATAAACTTTTGATTGAGAGGAAGGATACCAACAGAGAAAAGTGAAACGAGCTAACAGAAACAATGGTTTTGGAAAACAAAAAGTGAACAGCGAAAACCCCAAAGGCATCCCGATTTCATCCCAAAGAAATTCCGAAGGCATTCCGATATCATACCGAAGGCAGAGGAAGATGATAAAAGTAAAAATAATTAAAACTTATTTCGTTGAAAACACAAATGTCGATTTTGGGGAGGATGATTCAAAAATCCTTCTTTTGAGGAAATGAAAGTAAGCTATTAGTTTACGTTAAAAAGCGTACATTTCATCAATAATAATGATTCTTTGCTAAATAAAAATGAATGTTACCCCTTTTGAGGGAATTTTTTTCGTTTTTGTCATATATTTCTTTTTAAGTTGTTAAATTTATTACTAACTTTGCCACATAATGTATAAAATAATGGATTTGCAAGATGAGAAAAAATGACGAGATGCCATTTAAACAATGGTATCTGCGTGACAAACAAAGTCCATTTTTGTACAAAAAAATTAGAGATTTAAGAAAACTGAAATCCAAGAAAAAATTATACTCAACACTTTTAAACATCCGACCTATGAAAAAAGTTGTTATTATGACGCTCATAGCGCTGCTTGGCAGTGCTACCTCTTTTGCACAGTCAGAAAAAGACGTAGATCCTTCAACTCCTACACCCGAACAAGTGGTGAAGGCTCGCCGTCAAGAAGCAAAGTTGGCTAAGTCGCTCATAGAACAAAAGGCGACAAAAGATGCCAAGAAACAGGCTAAGCTGCTAAAAAAACAAGGCTGGAAATCAGCACCGGGCACACTCTCGCTCGAGAAACAACTTTCAGCACTCTACATCCTTGAGCATACCTACGATGGAAACTTTCCTAAGTATATCATTGGACGCTCTTCTGCATCGAGCAGCAGTGCGGCTTTGGCACGTAAGCAAGCTTTGACACGTGCACGTGTGGATGTGGCAAGCCAAATTAAGTTGGAGGTGGCTGCGCTTACTGAAGAAACTGACACCAATATTGAATTGTCGTCGGGCGAGGTTGAAACAATCGCCAAAATGGTTGACTCAAGCCAGACCATGCTGCAACAGAGCTTGGGACGTACCGAAGTGGTATTCGACATTATTCGCGAGATGAATGGTAAAACAGAAGAGCGCGTAGCAGTGAGCTATAGTGGCGCGCAGGCTAAGAGTTTGCTCTTGAATATCTTCGACAGCGAAGAAATGAAACAGAAGGTTTTGGAAATGCTCGGTAACTAATAAGGCGTGGAAGAAGGCAACATCCCAAAAGATACTCAAAAAAAACAAGCGTCGATTGTAAAGCGTGTGGTGATGACCACCTTTGGGCTTATCCTAATGGCTGTCTTTGCTTTTGTCGCTGTGTTGGCGAAGCCCCTCGACCCCGTGAAGAGGGCTATTTCTGAAGATATGAGAGATAAAAAAAACGCCCAACCAGAGAAAGAAGAAGTTGAACCTAAAACTAAAAAAAGTTCAACTCTCGTACAGCACATAATGGTGACACTACTCGCTGTCGCCATTATGGGCTTCTTTGCTCTTATAACCGTGATGGCAAAGCCACTCGACCCTATTAAAAGAGCAATTTCGGACTTCTCTTTTACTGACGTATATTACGAAATTCAGGGCGATGCAGACACCTGTAGGTTTATTACGATTGTAGACCTGACGAAGGTGACAAAAAGAGGAGACATTGCACAGGTGCTTATCGACATTGAAAAGGCTAATCCCAAAGTCGTGGGGCTAGACTGCGTGTTCGATAACGAGGGAGAAGACTTTGAAGGCAACGACTCGATTATTAAAGTGGCAGAAACCTACAAAAACATAGTCTTTTCTGAAAAAATGCTCGATTGGGCAAACGACAGTGTGGGATATACCAAGGCTATTCATTCTTTCTTTCAAGAATTTGTAGACATCAAAGAAGGTACTAGTAACATGCCACGCAGTTTGTATGACAGCATGAAGCGTAAACTGCCTCTCTCTGAAAAGTATAATGGCAAGCGCTATCCTTCGCTCGTGGCACAAATTGCCAATGAATATACAGAAAAGGATATGACAAGAGGGCGTACGGAGGACATTAACATCAACTTCAGACGTACAGCTTTCCATGTGCTACAACCCGAGGAGGTGAAGGCGCATCCCGAACTCATTAACGGACAAATTGTGCTGTTTGGCGCGATGTATGAAGATTCTGACATGCACTGGTCACCCGTGGGAAAAATTGCAGGCGTAGAGCTTTTGGCTTATAGCATACAAACGCTGATTACCCAAAAAGAAATAAAGGATGTGCCCATTATTCCGTTCTGTATCATCTCGTTGCTCTTGATTTTTATGGTGCAGGTGATGCAAGCATCTTACCTAAAAAGAACCAGTAACTCTAAGAACATGTTTGTGAGGTATGTGATTGGCTCGTCTTATGTGCTGAGCATCCTTACCTTCTTGTTTACATCTGTGTTCCTGGGCATTAGTTTCTTTGTCTTCTCACTCTTCTGCATCAGCTTTAACTTAGCTTGGGCTTTGTCGGTGATTGCCTTCCTCGGCACATCGCGCAGTATGTATGCTGCGATAAAAGACTATGCCGAATCGATGAAAGACAAATATAGTGTATTAAAAAAAATAAATATATGACAAGGGCAAAATATTTCATACTAACCCTATTGTTCTTGCTTTCTGTGCAGATGCAAGGACAATCGTTGCTTGTATATCATGTGGTGGGAAAAGTAACGTATAATGCCAAAGGGACTATGAAACCTTTGGTAATGAATACGCCTGTTTCTGCCCAAACAAGCATCAGTGTGCCGTATGGTGGAAAGGTGGAATTGCTCGATGAAAAAAGTCGTAAGCGCATCATTATTAAAAAGCCAGGACATGGCAGCATTGCACAACTGTCGGCTTCTGAGGGAAATAGCGTGAGCGAACTCTCAGTGAAATATGTGGCTTACGTGAAAAAGCAACTCACCAATAAGGGTTTGACTTCGAAAGAACGCTATTCAGACTTTGCCACTGTGACAAGACAGGTGGACTCTTTACAGGTGGAACCGAAAAAGAAGGAAGACCCTATGACGGCGCGTTTCAACCAATTTAAAAGAAACACGCAAGCAAAATTCTTGAGCTATCGACAAGAGTGCAACCGAAAATATACGGACTTTGTACGCAAGGCTTGGGCAAAAATTGGGGTGGAACCTCCTGTTGAAAAACCTGTTGAACCCAAGGTGCAACCTGTGGTGTATGACGACACGGTGTCGACTTCGAGATTCTTGTTCTTTGGACGCAAAAAGAAAAAAGCCGATGTGGTGGAACGCGACACTTTGCCTGCAAAGCCCATGCAACCGCAGCCCATTGAGGAGGTGAAGCAGGTGCCACAGAGTATTCAGGATAGAGAATACTGCTCAATGCCCTTTATCTTCTACGGCAATGAATATACAGTGCGCTTGGACGAAACCAAACGATTGAATCTTGGCGAAATTACTCCTGACCGCATTGCTGATGTGTTGTTGCATCTCAGCGGAAAAGAGTATGACAACTTGCTATACGACTGTTTGGCATTGCGCAAGCAACACAACTTGTGCGATTGGGCTTATTTGCTCATGTTGAAGGAGGTGGCAGAACAATTCTGTGGTGCCGACACCAACGAGTCTATCGTGCTGTTAGGCTATCTCTACTGTCAGTCGGGCTATAAAGTGCGCTATGCCTACGACGAAGATAAGCAACTTTATCTACTAGTGGCTTGCGACTATGTGATTTATGGAAAAGCATCTTACACCATAGCAGGCGAAAGATTCTATCCCTTAGAAGAGGTGAATAAGGACTTGATTATCTGTACGGCAAAGTTCCCGAACGAAAAGGTACTGTCGTTACACATTAACAGTCCTATGCGTTTAGACCTCGTTGAAGAAGACGAGCGTGTGGTTACGTCGAAGAAGTATCCTGACGTGAGTGTGAAGGTGGCTGTGAACCGCAGTCTTATCGACTTCTACAATGTGTATCCTACCTCGTTCAAACCCGACCAATTCAGCCGTTGGGTTGTGTATGCAGAAACACCCATGAACGAGAATGTGAAAGAACAAATTTATCCTGCACTGAAGCAGAAAATTGAAGGATTGTCTGAGTATGAGGCAGTGAGTCGTTTGCTAAACTTTGTGCAGACGGGCTTTGCCTATGCTTACGACGATGAAGTTTGGGGCTACGATCGTGCATTCTTTGCTGAAGAAACCCTCTATTATCCCTTCTGCGATTGCGAAGACCGTGCCATTTTGCTCACACGACTCGTACGCGACCTTCTTGGTTTGGAATGTGTGTTGGTATACTACCCCGGACATTTGGCTTGTGCCGTACACTTTACACAAGAATCATCGGGAGTCTTTTACTCGCTCAACGGAAAAGACTACACAGTGTGCGACCCTACCTTTATAAATGCGCCTGTGGGTATGCCAATGCCTGGTTTGGGCGATAATGGGGTGAAACTGATTCCTATTAATTAATTGACACAACCTATGCAAAAAATTATAACAACTTGTTTGCTCTTGCTCTGTGCTTTAACGGCAACAGCTCAACGTGTAGAGAAGGTGCATGGCATATACTCTTATACGGTGGGCGATAATGAGGCTTTCACCTTTGCTGAAATGAAGCAGAGATGTATTCTTAGAGCACAAAACGAGGCGATTAAAGAAAAGTTCAACGAGAATATTTCGGCAAGAACCAATATGGTGGATGCCAATATCAATGGCGAGGCAATCTCTCAGTTCGTGGAGGAAATTGATGTGAACGCTGCTGCCGAATGGCTTGGCGACACGCAAGCGCCTGAAATCTCAGTGAAATATGAGGGTAATGTACTTACCTTTACCGCAGAGGTGTGGGGCGAGGCACGCGAAATCGTTCAGCAGGCGGTTGACTTTGATTGGAAAATTCTTTGCGGAGGTACTACTGATAGCTACCAAAGCAATAAGTTTAATAACCGTGACCGTGTTTTCATTAAGTTTAAGTCGCCCATTCCAGGATACTTGGCTATTTATGTGCTCGACTCTACGAACAAAGAGGCGAGTTGCTGGTTGCCCTATCGGTCGAACACTTCGGGCTACTTCCCCGTGGCAGCAGGTAAGGAATATGTGCTTTTTGACAAAGCGGTAGACCCTTATGCTTCGCCTTACAGAATGGTGACAAGTAAGCCTATTGAAATGGACAAAGTGGTGCTCATCTTCTCGCCCAATGCCTTTACAAAGTGCAATGACAATGTGGGTGACTACAAGCACGCGAATTCGCTTAGCATTGCCGACTTTGAAAAATGGTTGCGCAAGGCAAGAAAAAATGACAAAGACATGGTGGTTGACCAAACACAATGGATCACGATTGTCAATGACAAAGCAAAAAATAATAACTAAAATCCTATAGTATATGAAATTTAAGGCTTTTATTATCGCTGCATCTATGACTTGTGCATGCACTGCACAGGCGCAGGATATCAACTCTATCCCTAACCTCGACTTGGAGGAGGATTCTACTGGAGTTGCCTCTGTTAGCGATATCGTTAAAATGCAGCAAGAAGTTCTCTCGAACAAACAAGCAGGTAAACACTTTCAGAACGTGTGGAAAAGACGTTCATTCTTCAACATGAGTTGGACCGAATCGAAAATGAAGTGTGAAGACAAAACTATCGGAGAATTCAAGAGCGATTGGGGTGTTACACTCCAGTCGGGTACAAACTATCGTCTTCACAAGAAGCCTATTGCGAAGATGATTAACATTGCGCTTGACTATTCATGGTTGAATCTTAACGTGAATCACATTAAGGCGGGTGAACCAGCTGTTACAGAGGATGGTAAAAAGTATCTCTATGATAGTACAGACAGAAATGTAGTTCCTGGTGGTGAATCTGGTAAAACAGATGAATATTATGTATACCCTTGGAAGCTCGAAAAGTACGAAGCTAACTACGGAATGACACTTGGTCCTTCAATTACCATTGCGCCATTTGTGCCTTTAGGAGTTAAGCAACTCGACTACTTGAAAATTCAGGCTTACTACCACATTGGTTACGCTGCCTCGTTCTTGTATACGTTGAATAAGGAGGAATTTGATAAAAATCAACCCACCAATCAAACAGCTGATAATCGTCAGGCTGCTGAAGACTACAAAACAATGGAGAATAACTTGAAGTTGCAGTGGGGACACGGTATGACTTCAACCTTCGGTTTCAACATCTTCTGGAAGCGTGTGGGTATTGGCTACGAACACACTACGGGTACGTTTAAGTACAAGAACTTCAACACCAAAGACTTCGGTAGGGATAAGACCAAGTTTACCAACGAGTATAGTCGAATTTATCTTACAATCCGCACCTAAGCAAAGTTGTAAAAGGTTCGCATAAAAGTAAACACCAATCCTTTAAATTATCAAGATAAGATTATGAAAAAATATATTCTTATGACCATTATGGTCTTTGTATGTGCTGCGAATGTTATGGCACAATACACAACTGGTACGCGTGAGGGTTCTTTGAATGATAAAATCAAATGGACGTTCGATGGTAAAACCTTGACGCTTACCAACATCGAAATCGATAAAACAGGACTTTATGCAAGTATTCCTGACTTTGACCTAAAAGAGGTTTCTCCTTGGGTTAAGAAAAAATATCCTGTAAAGAGTGTAATCGTTGGTCGTGGCATCAATCGCATCGGTTCGTGCGCTTTTGCAAACTGCCGTGATATTACAGAAGTTACCTTCGAGGGTGCCAGCATTAAAGAAATTGGTTGGGGGGCTTTCCTCAACTGCTCTCGCCTCCGCACAATCTCTTTGCCCACCACAGTGAAGAAAATTGAAACAGTGGCTTTTGCCAACTGTATCTCGCTGCCTTCGGTGAAGATTCCTGATCAGTGTACGGTGCAAGACCAAGCTTATGTAAACTGCCCCGAAATTAAAACCATCGAGGTGAGTCCTACTGCTACAATCGGTCAGTATGTTTTTGCCAACGAGATAAAGATTGGTGGTAAAATTCGTCACACTCTCTACGATGGCGAAATTCGTCGTCTGCCTGCCTACATCAACATGGGTAACTGCCACACTTATGGTTTCGCAAAAAGTGCTATCGACAAATACATCGGTGGTAATGCTTCTGCCAACGTGCTTGTTGACTACGACTACATGACCTCTGAAATCGACTCGCTTATTCCTACATCTTACACCATTAACAACGACACTTATGCTCTTGTTATTGGTAACCAAAACTACCGCTTTGTGCCTGGCGTTCCTTATGCGATTCACGATGCTCGTGTGTTTAAGGAGTATTGCGAAAAAACGCTCGGCATCCCCTCTGAGAACATTCACCTTGTAGAGGATGGTACAAAGGCTATGATTAACGAAGAGGAGTTCCAGTGGCTTGAGAATATTAGCAACCGCGAGAACAAGAAACTTATTGTGTATTACGCAGGACATGGTGTGCCCGACACAAAGGACCGCAATAAGGCTTACATGTTGCCTACAGACGTGCGTGGTACTAAACCTCAAAATGGTATTTCGCTTAACGACTTCTATGGTCGTATTGGTGACTTGGCTTTTGAGCAGACTTCTGTGTTCCTCGATGCTTGCTTCAGTGGTATTAACCGCGATAACGAGAGTGTCAACGAGGGTATGCGTGGTACTGAAATTGCTGCCGAAGAGGGTACTCTTGGCGAAGGTAATGTCGTAGTATTCTCGGCTGCACAGGGCAACGAAACAGCACAGGGATTCCAAGAACAGGGTCACGGCTTGTTTACTTATTATCTGATTAAAGAAATTCGCGAAACAGGCGGTATGGTTTCATTTGGCGACTTGGCTGACAGCATTCAGCGCAACGTGAGCCGTAAGGCAGTTACACTGAAACTTCAGAAGCCCCAAACACCTAGTGCGCACGCTACTGAGAATATTGCTGACACGTGGCGCACTATGGGTTTTTAATGCTACATAAATAATATTTAAACCCAAAGAATTACTATTGCTATGTATAGCGCTTCTTCCCATCCCGATAAGGTTTGGGGGAGGGGAGCTATAAAGAAAACGTATAGAAGAGGAGTGAACCACAAGTGGTGTATTTGTGGTTCACTCTGTATTCTAGAAAAAAGTAAGGAGTTTCCTATGAAGAAATTTTTGTTACTCTTTCTAACAGTCGCCTTATGGGGCTTTAGCTTGCAAGCAGAAGCTAAGAACGATAAGGTGAAGTATGGAAAATACATTTACTATGAGGGTGAAACTGAGAACGATGTGCCCCATGGACAAGGCACCTTGGTGGTGACGCGGTTAAAGGACAAGAGTACGGCTTTTATTTCGGTTACGGGCACCTTCAACGATAAAACAATTAAGAACGCGAATTTCAATGCTACTGACTTTAATGCGTTGGAGTTTGAGGGTGATATGTCTTTCGAGCCAAGAGGTGAGAAAGGTAAGGCCATGGAAATTGTGTTCCACCTGGGAAAAGGTGATCTCTTTCACGATGATATTGAATATAAATATCGTAAAATTCGTAACATTTCTATTTCCGACCTCGTTATTAACGTGTCGGCTACTAAACAGTCGGAAGATTGGGCTATTGGTTTTGGACCAAATGCGGCGCAGAGCATAGGCTTTCAAGCGATTGTGCCTAATATGCCTTTGCCACGTAACCTCGACTTGTTGGGCTATTCGCCCGAAAAAATGAAGGGCTTTTTTGCCGACTTCACGATGAACGAGGTGTTGGTGAATTGTACCGAAGAGGGTCGCTTTGTGTTTTACGATGGAGCTACATTTTGCAAAGACGAAATAAAATTTGTTGATGGCGACGTTGTGCGTCTTGCTAATAACGATTGGACAGGGGCTATGACCTATGCCGACGGCACGCACATTAGCAAAGACAATGCCGACCTTTTTAAAATTGACTTTAAGAATGGCGACTCGTATGTGGGTACTCTGAAGCGTAACACCTTGCAAGACTTAGCTCGAAGAGGTACAGACCATCCTAACTTCAAGTATAACAATGGTGTATTTACAAGCGAAGGTGTTGACGAAAAATGGATAAATGGTGAATCGTTCACCCATCGTCATGCTCGTCTATTAGAGTTGATGAGAGAAGAGTTGGTGTTGGCTGTTGAGAAAGACAGCTTGACAGAAGAACAAGCTATTAAGCGCGAAAAGGAATTGAAGGTAGAAGATGCCAAGCTTGCTGCACGTCGCTTGCAATTCTCAGACGATAGCCTCTCTATTGCCAATGCACAGTGTCCTGTGATTTTGGGGGCTGTAAAGGGCAAAAAGTTCAGTGGACAGGTAAAACTGAGCGACGAGGAGGATGCTGCCACATACGCTAAGAAGGTGCAGTTGTGGCTCACAGTATCGTTTGTAACTGCCAACCGTTGTGTGCTCAGTTACAAAGGTAAGGCGGTGGCGAAGGACGAGGATACTGCGGATTTCATTAAGTCGCTTGAGCCTACATTTATTCACGAGGGCAACTTTGCTTATCGTATAGAGGGGTATACCATTTATCTTTACGATACCAAAAATTTTGAGCGTCAACGTTTTTCGTTTTCTAAAAACAAGAACAACATTTATTGCAACGAGTTGAAAACGCTGCTTAATGTAGCGCGATAAATGTGATGAAAAAAGGTTCATTAGTCTGACTTGACTAATGAACCTTTTTTTGAATATACTCGGAGGAGTATTTAAATCTTATTTCTTTATACTTAGGAGCTATATTATTTTGCACCCCATTCACTAGGATTGCATCGTGACTCGATTTTTTCTTCGGCTGCATCGGGCAAGTTGGGGAAGAAGTCCATGCCTGTAAGTTCTTCGAGTTTATTGATTGTAACTGCATGTTTGGCGATTTCGCTCAAAGGTGCTTTATTCTTGTAGTCGTAGCCATACTCCTTGTGCTCCATCCAAAAACCAATAGAGCTATATGCATTGTTCTTTACCTTGAGCAATGCCATGTAGTAGTATTTAGGTACTGCTACTTTTTTGCCATTACTGCGTGTAATGTATTTTATAATTTGGTCGTTTTTGATGGTGCCACCTTTCACTACATATAGAGTGTCGGCAAATGAGGCATTGCGACCGCACTGTTGCACTAAGCCCTCAAGTGTTACCCAATAGCCTTGGTTGAACGAAGACTTTTGTGGTGACATATTCGTCATGTAAAAAGTCTGTTCGTTGGCTGTGGTGTTATATACACGGTCAGCAGATGCACAAAGGTGTCCACGGTCATAACCGCTTCCAAATCCACGGCTACCAATGTGGTAGGTGCTGCTAAGACTTGGGTCGTCTGTAAAGGGCTCGTCTGAACGACCTGTATATTGTTTGCGTGTATCACCATCGAAACGGAAGGCTACCCAACGTGAGTGATATTTGGTAATGTCATACTCTAACATATAGTTGTTTACCTTTTTCCCATTGATGCTCACATCGTGCGAAATGAGTAGGGTCGTGCCATCGTTGAGTACGCGCGGTGTTTCCATGCGCGAGGTGATTTGCGTATTCGCAGAGTTGCTTGTGCTGCCACCGGTGCTACCACCTGTATTACCACCAGGAGGGTTAAGGTTGTCCCAAGGGTGTTCTTCTTCGCTACAAGAAACAACAAGCAAAGCTGTAAGTAGAAACAGCAGATATTTGTAGATATTCTTCATGTAATCAATTAAAAGATAAAAGCAGACCGTTGCTGCTAATTGCTTTTTTCATTGGCAACAACGGTCTGCAATAAATAGTAAAAAGAATCTCAGATGAGATTAGTCAGCATATACAATAGTAATTGTCTTAAAGCGGATTTGGCTTTCTATTTTAGTTTTACTAGAAGTATTGCTGATTACAGTAGAAAGTGCGTTAATATCTGAGATTGTAATAACAGCGTCGCTTACGTTAACAGTACCAGGCTCTGCTGTTACATCGCCACTTGCGTTGCAGATGACACCACTAACTGTATCGCAGCTAATAATAATTTTCTTTATCTTCTTGCTTGCTGTAACAGTAAGGGTATTCTTTGGATACATGCGCACGTTTGTACCATTATCGAAGTATTTAGGACCATTTTTATTGCCACCAGCATCAAATGCTAAAGTAGTACCATCTGTGAGAGTGATAGTGGGAATATCAACATTATTCTCAACGCCTAAGTCTTTTGCATTGATGGTAATGCTGTTTCCCTCAATAGGTTGATCGGGAGTATCGGGTTTGTCAGGTGTTACAGAAGAACCAGGTTTTCCAGCTGCAATGGCAAAGTTCTTAACTTCCCAAGTCGAACCGCTTTCGTTGTTGGTTTCATAACGGAAAGCCAAACGAATCTTCTTGCCCATGTATTCAGCAGGAATGGCAACATCTTCCTTCTCGAAAGTAGCCCAATCAGTACCTTCCTTGTGGGTAGTTACAAGGGGAGTCCAACCTTCTGTAGGAGCAGCAGAGTTGAAGTTAGTGGTAATGTAGAGTTGTTGGTTCTCGTTAGCCTTGTTGTAACGAAGAATGTATTCGTATGATACGTGAGCTGCAGTTTGACCTTCAAGTGAAATTTCGGGGCTTACCAAGTAGTAAGTACCTGCAGTAGTTGTTGAACCATTCCAACCAGTAGCCTTTGCTGTACTATAGTCGATAGTCCATTCACCTTTACCGCTTGTAGTGTAGTTCTTAAATCCGCCCATAGAGGTAGCAAAAGCCTCAGTATAAGGCAAGTTGCGTACACTTTGGTCTTCGCCTTCACTTGTAGCAGAACCTACAGCTAGCTTAAAGTTCTTCAATTCCCATGTAGCAGACTTAGCATCAGCCTTGTAGTAGAGAGCAACGGTTAGATTCTCTTTACCAATGAATTCTGCGGGTACGTCTACATCAGCTGTTGTCCAAGTGTTCCAATCAGCAGCTTGAATAGGGCTGAAGTGAACGTCCTTCCAAGTGGCAGTAGCAGGGTCACCGCTGTAGTTTTCGCTGAAACGAACCAAGTAGTTGGTTTTGAGTTCGCTAGCAGTGGCATAACGCAAAACATAATCAAAGGTAACATGAGCCTTTTCTACATCCTTCAATGAGAAGTGTTGAGAAACCAACCAACTCTCGGCTGCATTGTTATTTGTACCATCGTATGAAGTAACTTTTACGTAACCATAGCTACCATCGATAGCAAAGGGATAGTTGCCTACGGTGCTGATTGCGGTAAAGCTACCCAAATTTTTGCTGAATGCTTCACTGATAATTATACCTTCTTCAGAGAGGGTATCAGGGGGGGTGACGTTATCCTTGTTAATCTCGTAGGGAGCAGGGATATCCTCGCAAGCGGTAAATCCTAATGAAAGGACTGCAGCTGCAAGGTAGAAAATATACTTTTTCATAAAAATTATTTTTGCTTTTTATTATAATTAGTTAGCTGAAATATCGGTTGTGTCGCGCATCTGAAGCTGCCAGTTTGTGTAGTAACTCAAGATACCGGTGTATGAACGGGTATTCTCGGGCAGTTCGATGAACGAAACACGGTTTTTAGTTGAGGTGCGGATAGCTACGGTAGAACCATTGCCAAGGGCAAGGTTACGTTCTACACCATAGCCTGCATCGTGAAGTTCGTAGGGACCAAAAATCTTTTTGCCGTTAGCCGAGAGCGTTTCGGTTTTGCCATACACATCCTTGAAGGTAGCATCAGAACCTTTGTCGAACTTATCACGGTTTTCTTCAGAAGCCTCCTTAATATCGCCACGCACAGTTGCTAACATGGGGCAGTTCTCGAAGTTCTTATTGGCTGAAGCACGTAACCATGCCTTGCCTTCTTCGTCAGTCTTGTCTACAGGTGTAAGCTCAGGGGCGTTGAGGTCAGGTTTGCCTATGAGTTGCACGTTGCTCTTAAGGTCTTCAAAAAACATCGGGCCCAAGTTGATGTTGTTCGACGATGTTTTGTAAGGCGTACCAATGCGCGGAGTCTTGCTATATGCACCCGCATAAAGTCCCTTAAGATTGATTTTGATGCGCTGACCTAAGGCGAAGTAGGGATAGAGCGCAGTGCTCTTTACAGCCAAGATGATGCACTGGTCATGTGCAGGGTCTGTAGCAGCCTTTGTGTCATCGATATTGCGGATGAGCAATGTTTGGTAAAGGTTACCACTGATGTCGTTGGCACAAACCACGCCTTCAATAATCACATCCTCGTTTACCTTGCTATACCAGTTCGACGAGTTGCGCGAATAGTCGGCAGTGCTATTGTCGGCACAATATTTTTGCTTGACATCATAAATTGTAGAGTTTACCTCCCCAATGTCGGTGGGGCTTGTCACAATGTAGTTGTCGGTGTTGGGGGCATCGAAATCGTCCATACACGAAGTGGTGCTGAACAAACTGAATGCCGCAACAGCTATGATTGATAAATATTTAAATTTCATTGTAGTGTAATTTTTATCAGAACTTAAAGCCAATATTTAAGAAACCGTTAATGGCGTTGGCATAATAATACTTCGAGTTCTTAGAGAAGCTATAAGCCTTGGCGTTACCTGTATTGTAGTTGTCAGAACGGTTCTGTTCATAACCACCAGTCTTGAGGTTGCGGTTATTGGTGATGTTCTGAACTGAGAGGTTAATGCTCAAGCTCTTACCCTTCTTCAAACGGATGTATTTACCGATAGAGGCATCGAGCATAAAGCCACCTTTTGCTTTCTCTTGCTTTGCACTATAGGTGTCGATGATGTTACCCTGTGCGTCGTAGAAGATACCACCCTTAGCATCGAGTTCTTCTTTTGTGGCATTCCAAGTGTAGTTACCATTGACATCGATTTCAGGAATACAGCTTTTTACAGACTCAGACTTAGAGAGTCGGCGATATTCAGAGAAATCGATGTATACGCGATCGTAGTAGTTCAAGTTCGCACTGAGGAACCAGCCCTTCACGTTATAGTTAAAGCCGAGGCTCACTACGCCCATGGGCGAACCACTTTCGCGCATGCCGTTGGCAAGCACAAAGAGCGGTGTAGCTTCAGCCTTGTTTGTAACAGGGTTAGTCCATGAGTTAAGCTGCTGAAGTGTAGCAGCGTTCGAACCTTCGTAAGCTACCTGCGCATCGGGGTTGTTTACATACTTAGCTTCGCCATAAGTACCCACCAACTTCACTGAGAAGTTCGAAGTGATTTGGTAGTTGAAGGCAGCTTCCACGCCATAGTGCTCACGTTCCACATTGGTCATGGTGAGGTAAGTAAAGCGTGACTCATCGTCGTTATAGAAAGCAGTTTGCTCTACGCCGTTGTTAAAGCGTGCATAGTAACCGCTTACCTTACCCGAGAAGTTGCCAAAACGGAAAGTATAAGAGAGGTCAGCGTGGTAGATATCCTCGTTGGTCAAATTGTTTACAAAGTCGTTCTGCATACGCGGAGCAACGAATGAGTTACGAGCCAAGGGCGCATTGCTTTCAGCACCAATGTTAAGTGCCAACGTGTGTGCACCATTAGGACGATAGCTCAAGCCCATACGTCCACCACCGCCAAGGAACTTAGCCGTGCCGCTCTTGCCAAATGAGTTATTGGCAGCACGACCATTCTTCATCAAACCTTCGCGTTGCATAGTCGTACCCTCAGCAAAGCTCTGGGCATTATATTGCCAATGACCACCATTATACTGATAAAGGGCGTATGCACGTGCCTTGTTTACCAAGATGTTATAGTTGTAGCCAAACTTGTCGTCTACATTTATCTTGCGGTTAGGATTGTTCAAGTCATTTTGTGCCTCCTGGCTGTTACGACCATACTCGTTGGCAGCAAACTTGTCGTAGTCGGTGAATGATGTACCACCAAGCATATCGGCAAGTGTTTTGTAGTGCATACCCTTGGTGTAGTTGTATTGCAAACCGAGTGCATACTTGTTATGCTTGTTCACCTCGTGGTTGAAGATGGTGTTAAACGTTGCAACCATTTGGTCGTTGTGTCGACGTTCTTGGTAGTAAAGCGTTTCATCGCCTTGTGCAGCAGCCGAGCGGTTAACGGCATACATGCGATCCCAATCTACCTGACGGTTGGCTTTGCTTGATGTCCAATGGTCATAAAGCTTATTCCAACCTTCGAGAGCCCAAGCACCTTCTGGGCTATTCAAGAAGGTAGGATTGTTCATTTCGCTGTCATACACGTTGAAGATAGAACTAGGCAAGTTCTTGTAATAGTCAGGGCGTGGGTCGTAGGCATTGCCATTCCAACCCAATGCGGTTGAGCTATACATAGAATACTTAAAGCCTGCAGCAGTAGTCAATTTCTTCTTATCGTTCACCTTCCAATCCCAAGTAAGGATGGCAGTAGGTTCAAAGTCATTAACTACGCGAGAGTTACGTTTTTCGCCATTTTGGTAACCCCAGTTTGGGTTGTAATAGTGCGAGTTGGCAAGCCAATAAGCCTCTTCGGTCGAAGCACCCTGTTGTCCACGTTCAGTGGGTGAACCAAAGGTTACGAGTGAAAGTGCATGGTTGCTACCAAAACGCTTTTCAGCCGAAAGGAAGTAAGAGAGTGAGTTATAGAATGTACCTTCAATTACACCCTCGTTTGCCCAACGATAGCCCACTAAACCAGCAAAAGCCCATCCAGAGGGCAATAAACCAGTAGCATGTGTAAACATACCGCGAGCCACATAGTTGCGGTTACAACCAGAAAGGGTAAGTTTGTTGCCTGCAGCAAACTGACTAGCACGTGCGTTTACACTTGTGGCACCACCGATGCCAGCTACACCAAAGCGGTTGAAGTCATAAGCATTTACGCCTTCTTGGTTACGTGTAGCATCGTTCATACCACCAATCATGCTGTAGCCAAAACGACCAAGTTCAAGGTCGTTGAGCTGCAACCCATTGATGTAATAGTTGTTATACATGTTGTCGTAACCGCGTACACGGAAGCGCATAGGGCTAAACAAATAGCCAACCTCCGAGTTATAAGGGTCACTTTTGGCACCAACGATAGTAGAAACCGCTTGCGAGGCATCATTATCGTCATCAAGCTGCGACTCGGTAAAAGTAAAGTCCGAGTTGTCAAGGCTCAAGCTGTCGGCAGGGGCTTGTGCCCAAGCACCAGTCGCCATGAGCAAGGCAGCTGCTGTAAGTTTTACACCTTTTGTCATGTAGTTAATTGGTTTGAAACGAGTTTTATCCCTTGCCGATTTATAGTCATAAAAGGTGCAAAGGTTCAAAACTCTTGTGTTTTCTTATTATTTCGCTGCAAAGGTATATAAAAAAATAAAGGTTTGTTTTACAAAACTATGAATTTTGCATACTCGACTGTGTTTTTATTGGGTAATGTCGTTTTTTTTTTTGAAATTTGCACGCAAATCAATCCAAACACATTATGCGAAAATCAATTCTATCGTTTGCGCTGTTTATTTTGGCGCTTACTACGCTCACCTCGTTCACTACTCGCAACGAGGCAGCGCAGCAAAAACGCTATGCTTTGTATGGTGTAGCTTTTTACAATCTCGAAAACCTTTTCGACACCTTGCATGACGTAGGTAAAAATGATTATGAGTTCTTGCCCAATGGTACCATGAAGTGGGGCAAAATGAAGTATGAAGCCAAATTGCACAACATGAGTCGTGTGTTGAGCGAACTTTGTACTGACAAGTTGCCGATGGGTGCAGCCGTGATTGGTGTTTCAGAAATTGAAAACAGCAATGTGCTCGTCGATTTGCTTAAACAACCTAGTCTTGCCAAGCGTGGCTACAAATATGTGAATGTGCCCAGTTACGATCGTCGTGGTGTAGAGTGTGGATTTTTCTATAATCCTCGTTTCTTCGACATGGAACGTTATTTCTGCGTAGAATATAACTACGGTCCATCAGGTAATATTGACGACCCTATGGTTGGTTTTAAGGTAGACAATAATGGTAAGGTGCAAGCCATTGAAGGTTTGCAAGGCGACACCACCCACATCACTCGTGGCTTCCTTGTAATGGAAGGAAAATTGGCAGGCGAAAAGATGTTCTTCATTGTGAATCACTGGCCCTCGCGTGCAGCAGGCGACGAAGTACGTCAGCGTGCAGGTTGGCAAGTGCGTCAATTAAAAGATGCTCTCATGAAGAGCGAACCAGGTGCAAAGGTAATCATTATGGGTGATATGAACGACGATCCCGGAAATAAGAGCATGACCGTGCAGCTTGGTTGCAAGAGCGAGATTAAGGATGTGAAGGGTGCCGAGGACATGTACAACCCTTGGTACAATACCCTTTATAAGGTAGGACAGGGTACTTTGCTCTACAATGGCAAGTGGAACCTCTTCGACCAAATTGTGATGAGTGGTAACCTTGTGGGCAAAGACCGTTCAACCCTTAAGTATTATCAGCACGCTATCTTTATGCGCGACTACCTCTTCCAGCAAGATGGTAAGTATAAGGGAAGTCCCCTTCGTACACATGCGGGTGGCGTATGGCTTAATGGATATTCCGATCACCTTCCTACGCAAATTTACTTGGTGAAGGAGATGAAGTAAACTCCTTTGCTAAAGTTCCTAATTGGGACTTTTCAAATAATATTTGGCGCAAGTTTTCATTAGAAGGCTTGCGCCAAATATTTTTTGTTTTGGGGACACTTTATACAGGGCAAGAATAGCGTGATGGGTATAACTTTTTTATGTAGACTAAAATTTGACAATATAAGTTTTTTGTGGCTTCGGAATGGTATCGGAATTTCTTCGGACTATTTATATTCAGATTTTGGGATGCTTTTTAGGAAAAATTCTTGTAAAATTTAGATGGCATAAATGTACAAAAAATAGTAACAGATAATAGACTCGTACAAAAATGTGCGTGGCTATTACTTGTTACTATTTTTTTGTAATTTTATAGCATGAAAATTAGTCAATTCTTCGTACCATTTCGCGGAAGATTTCAGCCATTAAGGGTTGAACTGCATTGGCAGCCTTCTGCACTTCTTCGTGGCTAACTTCTACTACCTGTCCTTCAACACCCAAGTCGGTGATGATGCTGATGCCAAAGCAGCGTATGCCACAATGACGTGCAACAATCACTTCAGGCACAGTAGACATGCCCACCGCATCGGCTCCTAAAATGTGGTACATCTTGTATTCTGCGGGAGTTTCGAAGGTTGGACCTTGTGTGGCAAGATATACACCTTCGACAGTGCGTATGCCTTTTTCTTTGGCTATGGCGCGTGCCATGTCAAGATATTCATGGCTATAGGCTTCGTGCATATCGGGGAAACGCGGACCTGTGGGGAAATTAGGACCATGCAGAGGGTGTTCGGGCATGAAGTTGATGTGGTCGGTGATGAGCATAAGGTCACCAATTTTGAAATTGGGATTCATACCGCCTGCAGCATTGCTCACAAAGAGATTCTTGATGCCCATTTCGTACATTACGCGTACGGGGAAGGTTACTTGCTTCATGCTGTAGCCTTCGTAAAAGTGGAAACGGCCTTGAAGTGCCATGACATCTTTTCCACCTAAACGTCCAAAAATAAGTTTACCGCTATGACCTTCAACGGTACTTATGGGGAAATTGGGAATGTCTTGATAGGGAAATTCGTCTATGATGTCTATCTCTTCTGCCAAGTGTCCGAGACCTGTGCCCAATACGATAGCCGTGTGGGGGCGCATTTGCGTGTGTTCTTTAATCCACGCTGCGGTTTCTTTGATTTGTTCTAACATAATGTAAGATGGTTTGGTTGAACGTATTTTTATCGTTGTTGTTTGCAGCCGATATGTTTACGGTTATGGGCTGCACATAAATGTTTTCGTTGAGTGAAGGAGGCAATAATTGTTGAATGGCAATGAGTCGCTCCTGATCTTTTTGAGTGGTTATAGCCATGGTGCAAGCATGTGTTTCCCACAACAGACTGATACGTTGGGCATCGGCTGCATTAAAGTCGTGATGATCACGGAACTCAGCCAACACAACTTCGGCTCCTTGAGTACGCAAATGTGCCACTAAAGGTTGTGGATTGGCAATAGCTGCTATAAGCAAAACCTTAGGGCGATTTTCTAATAAGTTAAAGTACGTCGTGGTGGTTTTTGTTTGAGGGGATGTTGCAGTGATTAAGGGCTGCAAGGGAGCATAGGCTATTTCGCTGTAAAAAAGTTGTTGGTGTGGGGCAACTTTTAGGGTAGGGCGGTTGTCGCCATCACATTTAGTAACAATCACTGCTTGTGCCCTTTGAGCAGCCTTTGCGGGTTCGCGTAGTCGTCCCCATGGCAACAAGTGGTCGTGCGTGTAGAGGCAATGAGAGTCAGTGAGTAAGAGGTTGAACCCTGCCTTTACGTAGCGATGTTGATAGGCATCATCGAGCACGATAACGTCTATTTCGGGGCAATCTTTTAAAAGACGTTGTATGCCAATGACGCGTTTTTCTGCTACTGCAACAGTGGCAAAGGGACAGTTATGAAGCACTTGATGGGGTTCATCGCCCATCTCGCGTGCCGTGGTTTGTGCATTTGCCAATAGATAGCCCTTTGTTTTACGTCCATAACCACGCGATAACATGGCGACTCTGTAGCCTTGGGCATGAAGCATTTTAAGCAAATACTCTACGTGGGGAGTCTTGCCTGTTCCGCCTACGGCTAAATTGCCTACGCAAATCACGGGTATATTGAACGAAGTTTGCTTATATATGCCACAAGCAAAGAGCATAGACCGTATGCTCACTACCAGCCCCCATAAGAGTGAAAGGGGCATGGTGATGAGAACGGATATGTGTTTTATGAGGGCTATAGGGAATTTCACAGATTGAAATTTAGCTTCGTTTTTTACCATCAGAATAGTGTCTGACCTTGGTCAGAGGGTTCTGAAACTTATTTTAGATTGGGCACGTAGAATACGCGAGCCTGCATCCAGCTTTGAGCGTTTGCGCCATTGAGCGAGCTAACAAAACGGAGAGGTGCATAGTATTCGCCAAGGGCTGCTTGCATTTTCTCTTCCATGTAATCGCGTTTGATGGTAGCTTGCATAAATTGGTCAATCCATGAAACCTTAGCAGGGTAGGGCATCACATTGTATGACTGCAGTTTGGCACGTTGTGAGGCAATTGCTATTGCATCATCGAGTGTGCCGAGTTTGTCGACCAACTTGATAGCAAGTGCTTGATTACCTGTCCACACACGACCTTGACCAATGCGGTCTACTTGTTCGGGAGTCATGTGACGACCTGCTGCTACGCGACCAATAAATTGTTTGTAACCACGGTTCACGTATTGTTGCATGGCATTGGCTTCATCGGCATTGAAGGGACGACCCATGGCACCGAAATCAGACGACTTGTTGGTTTTAACTACATCGAAATGTAGACCGAGTTTTTCAGTCATCAAACCACTCATGTCGGGGATCATGCCAAAGATGCCAATACTACCTGTAAGAGTCGTGGGTTCAGCCACAATGTAGTCGGCACCGCACGACATATAATAACCACCCGATGCAGCCATGCCACTCATAGAAACCACTACGGGCTTTTTCTGTTTAAGCAGTTGCACTGCACGCCACATTTGTTCAGAGGCATAGGCACTACCACCACCCGAGTTGATGCGTAGAACCACAGCCTTTACATCGTCGTCGTTTGCAAGTTGGTCAAGGTCTTGCACCACCTTAGAACCTACAATATATTGTGCATTATCGGTTATGCTGTTCGATGCCACTTGGTCCACAATGTCGCCTTGTGCATAATATACGGCAATAGTGCCATCCGCACGCTTGCTTTCATCGAGTTTGGCGAGTTCAGCGGGCGAAATAAAGTTTACCTTATCCTGTTTGCTGAGCGTGCGCAATTTGGCACGAACCCCGTCAGCGTAAGCCAAAGAGTCTGCTAAATGATTCGTTACGTATTGTTGAGGCTCAGCAAAAGTGGTATAGTTGTCGGCATAGGCATTGAGGCTATCGATGCTGATTTTGCGTGAGGCGGCAACATCGTTGCACACGTTTTTCCAAATATCGCCCACGAAGGCGCTTACTTGTTCGCGGTTGGCATCACTCATACCCGTGAGAATAAAGGGTTCAACTGCACTTTTGTAGGTACCCACCTTGAATACCTGCATTTTAACACCAACTTTTTTGAGCAAGTCCGTGAAGAAAATGGGTTGTGAGGCAATGCCGTGCCAAGTTATCATGCCGCTTGGGTTAATGAGCAGTTTGTCGGCTACAGAAGCTACGTAATAGGCACCTTGCTCGTAGTTATCGCCATAAGCAAGAATGAACTTTTTGCTTTGTTTAAAGTCGAGCAATGCACGGCGCAGTTCTTGTGCAGTGGCATAGTCGGCAGACATGGCGCCACCTTCAAGATAGATGCCGCTGATGTCTTTATTGGTCTTTGCCACTTTGATGGCTTTAAGAATGTCGTCGAGACCTTGTGTTTTTGCCACATTACTATTAAGAAGATCGGCAAAAGGATTGTCCACCGCGCGTTCATTGATGCTCCCATTGAGCGAGATGCGCAATACGGTACCTTCTTTTAATGAGGGTTTAGCGCTATCGGCGGCTATCATAACGCCCATCATGATGATGCCGAAAAAGCTGATTACGGCACCGACACAAAGTATGCCCACAATGGTGGCCAATACGTACTTAAAGAACTGTTTCATCTGTTTATGTGTTTAAATGTTGTTGCAAATAAAGAAGTTTTATGTTTGACGTAGAAACTACTTTAAATGCTACATTTTTATTTTTCAAAATCGATGTCAACCTCCACAGGACAATGGTCCGAACCAAAGATTTCGGTATGAATTTTGGCGTCGGTTAAATTATTTTGTAAACGATTTGATGTTAAGAAATAGTCAATGCGCCAACCTGCATTTTTCTCGCGAGCCCGGAAACGGTATGACCACCATGAATAGATGCCCTCGAGTGTGGGATTGAAAAAGCGGAAGGTATCAGTAAATCCCTCTGCAAGTAATTCGCTGAACTTGTTTCGCTCTTCGTCTGTAAATCCAGCATTCTTGCGATTGGTTTTGGGATTCTTCAAGTCTATTTCTTGATGTGCCACATTTAGGTCACCACAAACCACCACAGGCTTTTTCTCATCCAATTGTTTAAGGTAGTTGCGGAAGGCATCGTCCCATGTCATGCGATAGTCAAGTCTACGCAAACCATCTTGTGAATTGGGCGTATATACGGTTACCAAATAAAAATTAGGCATTTCGAGCGTAATGACACGTCCTTCGTGGTCGTGTTCGTCAATGCCTAAACCGTATGTAACGGCTAAAGGTTCGTGCTTGCTAAAAATAGCAGTGCCCGAATATCCTTTTTTTTCTGCCGAATTCCAATACGATTTATAACCGTCGAATTCAATATCTAATTGATGAGGCTGCATTTTGGTTTCTTGCAAACAAAAGAAATCAGCATTCAATTGGGCAAAAGCTTCTCTGAATCCTTTTCCATCGCATGCACGCAGTCCGTTAACATTCCAAGAGATAAATTTCATTTAATCTAAAAAATTATGAAGTATGATATGCGAAGATAGCAACTTATCTTGATACAGAACGTCATATCGCATTTTTTTCTTACCTTTGCACCATTATTTTTATAAAGAACACCACATGAAACATATAATCGCGCTGTTGACCTTTGTTTTGGCAAGTGTTTTTGCAGCACAGGCACAGCCTCAGTTACAATTTGATAAAACGACACAAGAACTTGGCACCGTGTTATGGCATATGCCACGCACCGCAACTTTTAAGATTACAAACAAGGGTACGCAAGACCTTGTGATTACAAATGTGCGTACTGACTGTGGTTGTACAAATGCAGAATGGACAACCAAACCTATTGGTCCTGGCGGCTCAGGTGAGATTAAAGCTACTTATAATGCTGAGATGTTGGGGCATTTTAACAAAGGATTGGCAGTTTACACCAATTTGCAGGCAGAACCCCAATACCTTAAGTTGGTAGGTGTGGTTTCAATGACAAGCAACGAACCAACTACTGAATATCCCTATAAGGTGGGCGACTATTATCTGAGTACGGACGATGTGGAATTCGACGACGTGAACCGTGGCGACTCTCCCACTTTTGTGCTTTCTATTTTGAATAGTAGTAAGCATTCATATCGTCCTGAATTAATGCATTTGCCTAAATACCTCACAGCACATGCCGACCCCGAGGTAATTCGTCCTGGTCGTGTTGGACGTGTATTGCTCACGCTGAATAGTGGCGAGCTTCATAACATGGGATTGACACAAACCAGCATTTACCTAAGTCGTTTCATGGGAGACCGTGTAAGTAAGGAAACTGAAATAAATGTTTCGGCAACGTTGTTACCCGATTTCTACAATACGCCTTTGCAACAGTCATTGGCTCCTGTGGCTCAAATTGATAGTACACACATTGACTTGGGTTCTTTGGGTAAGAAAAAGAAAATTTCTGGTCAACTCCTTATTAAGAACACAGGTAAAACACCTTTGGTCATTAGTGCCTTGCAGGTGTATAACCCCGGTATTAGCGTGAGTCTTAGCAAGCGTCGCATTGATCCGGGCGAAGTAGAAAAGTTAAAGATTACGGTGAATGCTACCACGTCTTATTTCAAGGGACGTCGCCGCGTGCTTCTTATCACCAACGATCCTAATCACTCAAAGATAGTGGTAGATGTAATTGCTAAGAAATAAGGTGTATGCTTATTTTTGCATAAAAACAAGTTTTTGGTGCAATAAATTTGGACCTTTCATAAAATGTTCGTAATTTTGCACCGCAATCGGAAAGTAGCGCAGTTGGTAGCGCACTACGTTCGGGACGTAGGGGTCGGGCGTTCGAGTCGCCTCTTTCCGACCAAACCGAGGCTAATAAGTTGGTTTTCAGCTATTAGCTTCGGTTCTTGCGTTTAGGCCGGACGGTATTCGGACGGTTTTGCGTTCAGTTGCTTTGGCACTTTTATATTCTTTCAGGTCTGCTTGTGTCCACTCAGCGCCCTTTGGATGGGCCTCTTCCAGCGCGTCGCGCTTTTTCTTGGTCTCTACCAGCATATGCTGGAGGTTGGCGATGCGCTGTTCCGCGTCCTTGCCATTTACCTTGATGATGACCTCTCTTATTGTTCTTGAGTCCATATAAAAACGTGTTACTTCTGATTTGAATCAAAAGTAACACGTTCTTCATTTGTGTGGAAAGACAGCGGATTTTACTTCCATCTCCACCAGTCTCTCTCCCCTCTCATCATCCTTTTGTATCTTCCATAGGTTGTGTTCGGTTCGAGTCTTGAATATTCAGCTCTCTTCCTTGCCGCTTTCTCTCTGGCTTTGGCTCTTTCTTCCAACATGAATTTCTCTCGATATTCTTTGTCTCTTATGAGTGGTATCATTTCCGAGATTAGAAAAATTCC
>OIZP01000211.1_pt1 | contig 38809 bp, 42 predicted proteins | sample 1588531 | NCBI WGS metagenome assembly OIZP01 (sample SAMN03283283) | human gut metagenome | biome: human-associated habitat; material: feces | host: Homo sapiens | place: Peru | collected 2012
TGAAATACACAATCGGCCTTGTATACTTTCATGCAAGAAAGAGAAAACTGATACAGCAGGAGATAAATGCAGCCTTTCTAATGTACAATGTTTCGGAAGTAATCATCAGAAACATAGATTTGAAGAAAAATAAAAAGCCGAAATTGGAATATGATTATAAACCCAATTTCAGCAGTGCAGTAACCAATATAAGACTTTATCTCAGAAAGAAGATAAGTATGAAGGAACTTATTCATAGAATAAAAAAATTTCTGGTCGGCCAAAGACCAGAAAGATCGTTCGAACGTAACATAAAAGGCCAATCATGTAAGCCACTAAATTATAGAACGTCCTAACACAATTTATTATACACTGTTGTTTTAGGATAACAATAAATTTTTTTAAAGCTATGTGATAGTTCTTTTTAAGCACGTCTTAAACCATAATTCTTTCAAATGTGTTTAGTAATAATAGAAAAGATGTCTGCCGTTTTATAGCTGACATCTTAACTTAATTATCTTATGGTATTGATTTTCTTTAACTTAATACCATTGGTTCTTTTAGTTCTCTTTTTGTATCCTCTATATAAGCACCTAAATGATCTTCTTGATGACTATCACTGCCGATTGTAATAATTGTACCACCTAGTTTTAAATATAACTTTAAGATATCTCTTGAAGGTGTGAGATCCCCTATCTCATAACGTACGTAAGATGTATTGATTTCTATCCCCTTACCATCATTGATGACAGTTTTTAAAATATCAGTAATAATCTCTTTATGATTATTAAAGCTGTCATAGCCATCATGATCATCATAACGCTTGATTAAATCCATATGCCCTAGCACACTGTAATTCTTATAGTTCTTCACGACGTCATATAATTCCTGATAATATCTTTCATAATATTCTTTTTCTGTTTTTCCCTTTTGGTAATCTCCTGTCCAGAATTCCAGATCATCTACCTGATGAATAGAAAGAATAATAAAATCAAAAGGATATTGTTTAAATAGAGCGTTATATTTTGGAATGGTATGTACTTGAATACCAAATTCCAGTCCAAACTTTAAAGTCATCTGGTCTTTATATTTCTCTTTTAAGTATAGATATTCCTTATAATATTCAGGATAATCAACATTAGAAATTGGCTGACCATTAAGATATATGGGGCCAAGAGGATCATCTACATCTCTTTTGATTCCATAATCAACATGATCAGTAAAACATAATTCATTAATTCCCTTTTTAATTCCATCTTTAATCACATCTTCCATCGTATAAACAGAATCATCACTATAAATCGTATGAACATGATAATCGCATAACATATTTCTCACCTCATATGTATCATATCAAAAAAAGGATGCCTAAGCACCCTCTTGTTAAGAAATTCTTCCATCTTTCATTTCATAAACAGTATCTGCAATATTCATAGTAGATACTCTATGAGAAACGAGTACGATTGTTTTTTGTGTTGAAGATTCTTTTAATGATTTTAGAATAATACCTTCATTGAGTGAATCTAAGTTAGATGTTGGTTCATCCATAAGAATCATCGGTGCATCATGTAAGAAAGCACGAGCAATTCCGATTCTCTGTTTTTCTCCACCTGATAATGTATCACCTAATTCCCCTACTTCTGTATCATATCCTTTTGGTAAGGTCATAATAAAATCATGAATAGAAGCTTTCTTGGCTGCTTCCATTATCTCAGCGCGTGAGGCATCAGGTTTTGCGATTGCGATATTATTCGCAATAGAGTCATGGAAGAGATGTGTTTCCTGAGTGACATAGCTTTCCATATCTCTCAGGTGTTTTGTAGGAATCTGTTTGATTTCATCTCCATCTATAGTAATAGAACCTTGATTAATATTCCAGAAACGCATTAATAGCTTAAGTAAAGTAGACTTACCAGAACCACTGACACCATGTATACCCGTAATCTTTCCTGGCTCGAGCTTTAACGAATAGTCATCAAGAATTGTTTCATCATCATATGAGAAAGTGACATGATCTATTTGTGCGCCCTTAAATGAATCACTCATTTCTTGATCACCTTCTACTTCTTCAACTAAAGGCTGTTCTTCAAGTAACGATAATACACGTTCACCACTTGCAAGAGTCTGATTCAGGTTATTAGATAGACTAGATAAAGCAACAACTGGACCAAAAGAACCCATCATAGCAAGTGTACATGTAATAATGCCTTCAAAACCTAATTCATGATTCAGGTAAAGGAAGAGGGTTAAGAAAAGCATACCGAAAGAAGCTAAGAGAATCACCGTATTTGTTATAGAGCGCTGCTCCCCTTCTCGATAGCTTAAGTAGTTCTGCATGTCTGCAAGATCTTTTGAACGTTCACTGATTTCCTGTTTTCTTTTTTTACCTTGACCATATTGGATGGTTTCATCTAAACCACGTAGTGAATCTAATACAAAACTATTTAATTCACCAAAACGAGTTCGAAAAGCCATTCCTTCCTCACTCCCTAATTTACCATTAATAATAGGAATAACAACGCCCACAACAATATAAGCCACCAAAGCAAGTAATCCTGCAAGAATATGATAATGACCAATAAAGACTACCATGATTAAAGAAGTCAACAAAGCAATCGCAATTGGTGAAATAGTATGTGCATAAAATACTTCAAGTAATTCTATATCTGTTGTAATGATGGAAATAAGATTTCCTTTATCACGGGATTCCAATTTTGCAGGGCAGAGCTTCTGTAATGCTTCAAAGACCTTATGACGAATGATAGCCAATAATCTAAAGGCAATATAATGGTTGCAGTACTGTTCAAGGTAATGAAGAATACCACGTAATAAAGCGATGACAATCATAATAGTCATGATTGTTTGAACAGGCATATAGACAAGTCTAGTATTTTTCATTCGAAAGAATAACTGTGGAATGAGTCCATGAGCAAGCACCTGTCCAGCAAGAATAGTTAGGAAGATGGCACATAGATAACCGATTGTACCTAGAAGAATCGCAGATATCATAAAAATAAGAAGTGGTTTAACTAAGCCAATCAGCTGACCCATGATTTGAATAGCACTCCTACGTTTTGTTTGATTCATTATAGAGTTCCTTCCTTTCCATAGTTTTCTAAAGCCATCTGGCTTTCATAAAGATGCTGATAGGCACCATTTTGTTTCATCAACTCTTCATGTGTACCACTTTCTTTGATTGATCCATCCTGCAAGAAATAGATCATATCACTCTTTACCACATTGGCCAGTCTATGAGAGATAAGTAGTACTGTTTTTGTTTTTGCTAATTCATGAATGACATTCATGATCAGTTCTTCACTTTCAATATCGATATTAGAAGCGGCTTCATCAAAAATATAAATAGAGGCATCCTTCTTAAGTAAAGCACGCGCAATAGCGAGTCTTTGACACTGACCACCAGATAAGTTAGATGCTTTCTCTAAAAGTTTTGTGTTTATACCATCCTGAGTGTTGAGAAAACCTAAAAGATTGACTTTTTCAAGCACTTCTTCCATCTCTTCTTGAGTGGCATCAGGACAGGCCATACGTAAATTCTCTTCTATTGTTCCCTTGAATAAATAGCTGTTATGTTTGACTAAGACAACATGCTTCATTAGGTTCTCTTCGTTGATATCCTTTAAAGGTATGTCACTGATTGTGATTTCACCTTTATAGCCTTTATTCTTCCCTGCAAGAATACCTGCAATTGTACTCTTGCCACAACCAGATTCTCCTACAAGAGAAATAAATGTACCTTGAGGTAATGTCATATCAATCCCTTTTAAAATATCTCTATCCTCGTCATATGAGAAATGCACATCATTGAATACGATATTTAATTCACTTTCAGGTAACACTTCTGTTCCTGCACTTGTTTCTGGTAAATCAAGAATCTTGAAGATCTTATCACTGGCTGCCATCCCATTCATGGCGATATGGAAGAATGAACCAAGTAATCTTAACGGGAGGAAGAACTCACTGGCTAGAAGGATGATGCAGAGAGTTCCTTGCATATTGATTTCTCCATGAAGATATTCTGATAAGGCAATGATCATACCGACTGCTGCTCCACCATACGCAACAATATCCATGACACTTATAGAATTAAGCTGCATTGTGAGAACCTTCATTGTGATCTTGCGGAACTTCTCAGATTCCTGGTCCATTTCTTTAGCCTTCAGCTTATCTGCTTGATAGATTTTAAGAGTTGTCAAACCCTGTAGGTTTTCTAGGAATGAATCACCGAGCCCGGTATAGGTAGACCAGTAATTGCTTAATATTTTTTTCGCAAATTTCTGTACAGCGACAATGGACATAGGAATAAGAGGAACACAGATTAATAGAATAATACTTGCTTTGAAGTTCACACGACATAGAATAATAAATAATGTAATAGGTGCAAGTAAGCTATAAAATAACTGTGGGAGATACTTACCAAAATACGTTTCTAGCTGTTCTACCCCTTCTGTAGAAACTTGCACGATTTCAGATGAAGAGACGTGTTCACTATAAGAAGCACCAAGTTTAAGAATCTTATCATAAATCTTTTCTCTTAATATACGTTTTACATCAACACTTGCTAGATAAGACGTACGGGCACTCATACGTTCACATGTATAGCGAATGACAATGACTCCAAGTAATAATATAAATGTAGTTTTAAGGTGACTCATAGTAAGAGTGTTTTCTAATACATATCCTAATAAATCCGCTATAGTAAAGACTGCAGTGACTTGTGCAAGTAAAGCAATCCATTGCCAGAAGACTGTATAGGCTATATATTTCTTAGAGTGAGACAATAGTTTTATAAGTCTGGTTTTAATCATTTTAATATCCTTTCTTTTATTGTGCATAGCATATGCCATAAGGCTGTTTTGGGATCATAGATCAGCATTCTAGGACCACTATAACGCATCACCTGTCTGATTCTTTCTCTCATTTCAGGCTTATAACAATGTACCTTGCAGTGTGCACAGAATGTCTTTTCTTCCATAAATGGGCATTTTTGACTACGTGTTTGTGCATAATCGAGCAGTTCCTTACAATCAGGACATAAATCTTTTGTATGATGATTTTTTGAACAATAGAGATGAATCATCTTTTCTATAGTCTGTTGTTCTTTAAGTCTTTTCATTTCTACTTTATTCATTGACTGCACCTTCCTTGTTTATAGTTTTAATGCGAATAAAGAAATATAAAATATGAAAGATCCATACAATAACTATACATAGTCTACCTATAGGAACATTTTTCATACATATAAATCCAATTAACATGACAACTGTTACCATCCCCATAATCTTGCATTTTGTCATTAGTGTCATGGATTTGTTTTTAACAAAGCTATTAAGATGCTTCTTATAGAGTTTTGTATGCATAAACCAGTTATGCAGCGTTTCCGAACTTTTTGCAAAACAGAATACTGTCGCCATATAAAAAGGCACAGTAGGAAGTATAGGAAGAACAATTCCTATAGTACCAAGAAATAAGCTAATAAAGCCTAATAGTATCCAAATGTATTTCATAGTCATCTCCTTATTTAGTCTCAACTAACATTTGTTAGTTGTGTCAAACTGACAATATTATATGTGAAAATAATTAATTATGTCAACATTTATAATTATGTTAAAAAATGCTTGCATTACACGAAAAGTCATGATATTATACTTGAGCAGTCAAAAAGTAATGTCTACGTAGCTCAGCTGGATAGAGCACACGCCTTCTAAGCGTGCGGTCATGGGTTCGAATCCCCTCGTGGACGCCATCTGAAAATAACCTCGGGTCATCCGAGGTTTTTATTTTATCTTGGACTAGAGTTGCTCTCTAGTCTTTTTCTTTATTACGTTAAAATAAAAGAGACGGCGTTTTAACCGTCTCTCAGGTAAATATTTTATCTATTAGAATAACGTGATAAGAACTGCTGAGCACGTTCTGTCTTAGGATGTTCAAATACTTCTTCAGGTGTACCCATTTCTGCAATAACACCCTTATCCATGAAACATACTACATCGCTGACTTCTCTTGCAAACTGCATTTCGTGAGTAACAACAGCCATTGTTAAACCTTCTTTTGCAAGTTCCTTCATTACATCTAATACATCCCCCACCATTTCAGGGTCTAAAGCACTTGTAGGTTCATCAAATAGAAGAACTTCAGGCTTCATGCATAATGCTCTTGCAATGGCTACGCGCTGTTTCTGACCACCAGAAAGCTTTGTGCTTGATGCATCCGCAAATTTATCCATACCAACAGCCTTAAGCTGTTTCATAGCTTCCTCACGTGCTTCTTCTTTAGATTTCTTTAATACTTTGATCTGTCCAATCATACAGTTTTCTAATACTGTCTTATTACTAAATAAATTGAAGTTCTGGAATACCATACCTACCTTACTACGATAAGTAGAAGCATCCATATCTCCCTTTAAAATATTCTGACCATTAAATAAGATTTCTCCTGCATCAGGAACTTCTAATAAGTTAATACATCTTAATAATGTACTCTTACCAGAACCACTTGAACCAATAATAGTCACAACCTTACCACGTTCAATAGTAAAATCAATATCATTAAGAACACGGAGGTTTCCAAAATGTTTTTCTAAATGTTTAATTTCAATGACTGTATCCATTTTTTTCCTCCTTATGCGCAGTTATCCTTGATACTTACTGTGTTTGTCTTATTGATTTTCTTTTCAATGTAGTTAAGCGCAAATGTTGCAACAGTTGTAAGAATTAAATAAAGAATAGCAACAACAAGATATACTTCAATATATCTCATATTAGTACCAGCCACTGATTGTGCCTGGAAGAATAATTCAACAACTGAAATTGCATTTAACATACAGCTGTCTTTAATATTAACGATAAACTGATTACCAAGTGATGGGAATGTATTCTTGATAGCCTGTGGGAAGATGATATTGATCATAGTCTGAGTATTTGTCATACCTAAAGACTTAGCCGCTTCCATCTGTCCAGCATCAATAGACTGGATTCCACTACGAATGATTTCAGCCATATAAGCTGCTGTATTGATTGAAATAATAACCATACCTGCAGTGAAGTTATTCCAATTTAATACTGGCTTAAATAAATAATAAAGGAATACGGCCTGTACCATCATAGGTGTTCCACGAAATACCCATACATAAAAGCCTGTAATAAAACGTCCTAACTGTTTAAAAAACCTTGTGACTGGCTTATCTAGAGGATCGAGTGGCACACAACGAATAGCACCAATAACAAGACCTAAAACAAGACCAGCTAATGTACCAACAACCGCAAAAGCGATTGTCATCTTAATACCATACCAGAACAGAGGCCAATTATTAATTAACTGGCTCCATGCATATTGAAAATCTATTTTCATTTTATCTCCTATTTATCAGTAGGTGCTCTTTTAACAGCATCTTCCATGATTTTTAATCTTTCTTCCTGTGAAATAGAGTCTAAAGCCTTCTGAATATTTTTAAATTCAGCTGTTTTACGAGTATTATTCTTTAATCCAATTGATACTGCAGTATCTACATTGAAGTTATGACCATCTGCAAACTTAACAATTGCAAGATCTGGGTTTGCCTGTACGATACCATTCGCAACTGGTAATTCTGCAGTAATACCATCTGTATCACCCTGCTGTAAAGCTACAACTAATTCTGGGTAAGTTGATTTAGGTGTCTGATGTTTTACACCCTTGATCTGGTCAATGATTGTATCATAGTTTGTATTCTTCTGACCTGTTACCTTATAACTTGAGAACTGCTGGATATCATTGAATGAAGTCATAGTGCTGTTCTTTCTTACAATCATAACCATTTCACTTTGATAATAAGGTGTAGTGAAATCTAATCCCTTTTCACGTTTCTTATCAGCGGTCATACCTGCGATAATTGCATCAATTTCACCAGATTCTACAGCTGGCTGTAAACCATCCCATGCAATCTTCTTTACAACAAGTTTTTTACCTAACTTTTTTGCGATTTTGCTGGCAACGACAACATCATAACCATCTGCATAACCTGCACCACCATCTAATTTAACAGCAGTATCTGTCTTTTTAGAAGTCTGCCAGTTAAATGGCTGGTAAGCGGCTTCCATACCTACTGTAAAAGTATTGTCATCTTCTTTTGGAGATGATCCACATCCTGATAATACAAGTGCTGCTGCCGCAAGCGTAATTAAAGTCTTTTTCATAATTATTTCCCCTTTCTATATAAAAATAGAAATAAAGCTATACGTTATCGTATAGCTTTTAACGATAAGATAACGCCTCTTCATCATGAAGGAGTGAGACAGGTATTTCCTGAATCACCAAGACAACAAGCTGCCGCTTATCTTCTTTCGGCGATGATTACCTTTCATATGATTCTTAGTCTGCCGACTCCTCATATTACTCTGATGCATCGCTTCCTCTATCTTTATATTTGACTTTACATGCTCATTATAATAGGAAGATATAAAATGTCAATTCCTATTTATTTAAATATATCACTATTCTAGAGTTTTAATCATTACATCTACATTTTTATCATCAATCGTTACAACTGCATAAGAACGTTTTGATCCACCACGTGGCCAGGATGTTGAGCCTGGATTAATAAGCCATAAGCCGTTTTCTTCTTTCGCAAGAGGCATATGTGTATGACCTGAGATCAAAACATCTCCTTTATACTTTTTTAAGAACTGAATCATTTTCTTTTCGCGGTCAAAATAACCAAAGAACTGACCATGAGTGATGAGAAGATGCCTTCCTTCAATATCTAGTCTTGCTGTCTGCGGAAGATCAAGACTCCAGTCATTATTGCCTTTGACAGCTACAAAGCCATCTAAATCCTGAAGCGAATAGGACTCACTATCACCACAATGGATATAGTAATCCGCATCATCTTCTAGGACTTTAATATCGGTTAACATATTCATATCACCATGGTTATCTGACATGATTACAATTTTCTTCATTTTACTGCCTCCTTTTGAATATATTCTTCAATACAGCTATTTTCTTTATAAATTTTATTGGCTGTCTTCTTACCTATATAGCGATAATAATGAGAATCATAGACATGATTTGTAGAAGAAGCCATACGCTTTGGATAACGCAATATGAAGCCATATTCATAAGAATGTGCTTCAAGCCATTGTGACAGGGAAGATGTTTCAAATGTCTGATAGGCAATGGATTTAGAAGCAATAGACACTGTTCTACCCAGCTGTCTTTCATCTTTGCCAGCAAGAGCTGGATTTGAATATTGAAAATCATTGAAGCTTTCATAGGCTTCTTTGACATAAAAATCTTCAGCAATATCATCGGGCATTGCTTCTATCATCTTCTTTAAGGCTTCATAAGCATCATTCTCTAAATACATAGCGTATTTCAAGCGATGAATATCTGACATCAAAACAAGATTATGTGGAACATAAGCCCCTATATAACTTGTATCATTAAGTGTTGTCAGTAAAGATGAAGGATCCGCAATTAAGAATATCTCATGATTATTGGCCTGAGTCATGAGTGTTGTTAATCCATAACGTGAGTAGTTATTACAAGCATCCGCAAAGAAAGAACGAATTAATTTATCTGATAATCCACGATTTTTTAATAATTCAATATAATATTCTGTATCATCCACATAACTATAATCATCATATAGCGGTCTCATTTGATAATATATTTCTAATTTATCAAAATCAAAATTCTGATTATATAAATATCCTGATTCCAAATCATGCTCTACTAACTTTTTAGCTTGATCATAGGCATTGTTCTTAAAACTATCAAGAAGTTTCCCGGCTAATTCATTACCAGTAGAAAGAATAATCTTAATGTTGTCATAGCGACCAGTCTTTTCTAGTAGTTCATAATATTGATAATATGGAAGATAAAAGTCATCATACTTGATGAATTTCATAAAATGGTAAAGTGGAATTCTGCTTTCTACAAGATATTTCTGTTCCTCTTTACTTAGATATTTCTCGATAATCATTCTGTTGTCATTGTTGATTCCATTGACACGATAGAATGGATCAAAACGGAGATTAATTGTATAGAATGAAACGATAAATAATGCAATGACTGTAACAAACAGATACTTGCGCTTATTTTCCATTAAATCACCTGCTCTCTAGTGTCAATTATATAGTATATCATGATGAGTGTATAGTTTATTCTTTGTGCAGTACTTCATAGAGTTTCAAAGCTGTATTTTTAGGAATCACTGCTTCTAATTCTTCTAACGACGCTTCTTTCATCTTTTTGACACTTTTAAAATGATTAAGAAGTTTTTTCTTACGTGCTTCGCCGATTCCATCTACTTCATCAAGAATAGAACTAAATAATGATTTAGAACGGACCTGGCGATGGAATGAAATAGCATAACGATGCACTTCATCCTGCATACGTGTAAGAAGAAAGAATAACGGACTCTTTGTATCAATAGGTACCTGATTGCCATTTTCATCTAGAAGCATAGCAGTAGAATGTTTATCATCCTTAGATAACCCACAGATATGTACAGGAAGATTCAAACCGTCGATAACTTCTTTAGCTACTTTAATTTGTCCAAGTCCACCATCGACAATAATAAGATCTGCCATTTCCTTTTGTTCCATTAAAAGACGATAATAACGTCTATAGATGACCTCCTTCATACTAGCATAGTCATCAGGGCCTTCTACTGTCTTGATCTTATATTTACGATAATCTTTTTTAGAAGGCACACCATCCTTATAAACAACCATACCTGCAACAGCATAAGCGCCCTGGATGTTAGAGTTATCATATAATTCAATAGTATGAGGTGTCTCAATACCAAGTTTTTTACCTAATTCAATAATAGGCAGGATTGTCTTTTCATCCGTTTTCTCTTTTAATAAGAACTTCTTTTCTAGTGCTTCCTTCGCATTCTTATTAGCCATTTCTACTAAGGATTTCTTATCACCTCTTTGAGGCTGAAGTACATGACAGGATAATATTTCAGATAAAAGTTCTAAATCAACATCTTGAGGAATAAGTAGTTCATAGGGTTCAGGATGTGTTTGATAGTAAGTAACTAAGAAACGAATCAGATCTTCTTCAAAATCTTCTCCTACAGGCTCAAGATTGAAATCATGATAGAGAAGCTTACCTTCACGCATAAAGAAGAGCTGAATACTGATATAACCTTTATCAATATAATAGCCTAAAATATCTCTATCTTTATAGTCACCAAATTGAACATTCTGTTTGGCAGTAACATATTCTATAGAACGAATGAGATCACGATATTCTTTTGCAAGCTCGAATTGTAGATTTTCACTGGCTGTCATCATCTTTTCAGTGAGTTCATCAATCTTTGATTTGGTATTACCATGAATAAATGAGATCAGTTCTTTTCTGATTTCATCATACTGGCTCTTATCAATATCGTTGATACATGGCCCTAAGCATTGATGTAATGAATAATAGAGGCATGGCTTATCTGGAACATGATTACATTTTCTTAAAGGGTAAAGCTTATTTAATAATTTAAAGGTATTTCTTGCTGCAGTGGCATCAGGATAAGGACCAAAGTACTTATTCTTTTTGTTTTTTGTTTTTCTTACTATTTTAAGTCTTGGATGAGTTTCATCCGTTAATTCAATATAAGGATAATAGGTATTATCCATAAACATGATGTTGTATTCAGGTGTATAGTCCTTAATTAGGTTGATTTCAAGTAATAATGCTTCCTTTTCACTGCCTGTTACAATATAGTCAAAGTCCCATATATGATCTACAAGCTTTGTTGTTTTATAGTTATGTGCACCTGTAAAATAAGAAGAGACGCGATTTTTCAGTTTTCGCGCCTTTCCTACATAAATGACTTTTCCTTCTGTATTCTTCATTAAATAACAGCCAGGAGACATAGGAAGTAATGAGAGCTTCTTTTTAATATAATCTAGATTCTTATTCAAAGCTAACCACCGTTACACCTAAACCACCCTCATTAGGGCCACCATCACGATATTCTTTGACATAAGAGAGATGATCTAACTTCTTTCTTATACCATTACGTAAAATCCCTTTACCCATACCATGCACAATACGTACTGAAGGATAACCAAGTAATAGAGCATCATCTAAGAACTTTTCAACAATATTCATCGCTTCTTCATAACGCATACCAATAACATTTACTTCATAATGTCCTGTTTTCTTCATATGCTGTCTAGTACCTGCTTTTTTTACTTTCTGAGGCTTAGAGGCGCCATGCATAAAAGTAACTTCTGTATCTTTTACACGTGCCTGGAGACCACCTAAATCAATCAACAGTTCATGTTTCTTAACTTCAAGTACATCCCCTTCTCTATTCATCTTATCAAGTTTGACATGATCCCCCTTCTTGAAGACATGGTCCTGGACCTTTACAATTTCTTTCTTTTCATATTTCTGCTGGTCTAATGCGTGTTTGGCTGCAGTCACTTGATGGGGTTTTAAAGAACCTTGATCCATGATATCTTTAGTCAATTCATCAATTGTTTTCTTAGCTTCTTCAAGCATCTTATTGGCTTCCTGCTGTGCTTCTTCTACAATACGATCTTTCTGCTTTGTGGCAATAGAAAGCTGATGTTCATAATGATTATGAAGCTTTTCATTATCTGCAAGTAACTGATTGATTCTTTCTTCTTTCTCATCTAATTCTGCACTCTGCTTAGTCAGCTTTTCAGTTAACTTTTCTGCTTCACTCATACGTTCTTCTTTATTATGTAAAGCATGATCAATAATCTCATGATCTAATCCTAAAGATGCAGCAATTTCAAAGGCATAAGAAGAACCAATTGAATGAAGCTTCAAGCGATATGTAGGACGCATTGTTTCTACATCAAATCCGACTGATGCGAGCGTAATATCATCTCTAGTCTGACCATAGCTTTTTAGTTCGCCATAATGAGTTGATGCGATAATACGACAGTCACGATTTAGTAAAGTATCTAAGATAGCTTCTCCTAGACAAGCCCCTTCTTGTGGATCTGTACCAGAACCAATTTCATCAATCAGGATAAGAGAACGACATGTGGCATGTTCTAGGATATAGATAAGCTTCTTCATATGTGATGAATATGTTGAAAGTGATTGTTCAATTGACTGTTCATCACCAATATCTGTATAAACAGCATCAAAGAATGGAATAGAAGCGTTAATAGCTGGAACAGCTAATCCACTAATAGCCATTAATGATAATAAACCGGCTGTTTTTAAAGCCACTGTTTTACCACCGGTATTAGAACCAGTAATCATAAGCATCTTGCCATCAATAATAATATCGTTCGGAACTATCTTTTCCTGATCGATTAAGGGATGTCTTGCCTGCTTTAAAGAGAGAACACCCGTTTCATTGATATCAGGCTTTACACAATCATAATCGCAGCCAAAACGTGCTTTCGCAAAGATAAAATCAAGTTCAGACATGAGCTCCTGATCAAAATAGAATCTTGTATAGTTGTATTTGACACGTCTAGTTAGACTTTGAAGTATTTTATTGATTTCTGTCTGTTCCTGACTTTTCAACTCATTGAGTTCATTATTCATAACAACAACACTTTCAGGCTCTATAAAGAATGTTTGACCAGAAGCACTTGTTGCATGAACTAAGCCTTTAATCTCATTTTTATGAGGCGCCTTGACTGCAAGTACTAAACGGTCATTTTTACTTGAAAGAGTATCCATACTTAAAGAATTCTTTTCACTTTTTAAATAGCCTTCCATTGAATGGCGAATACGTCCTTCTAATGCATGCATGCTTTTTCTAATACGATAAAGTATTTCACTTGCGTGATCACTGATAGATCCATCAGGCATAATGCATCTATTGATTTCAATATGAAGACCATTATCGCCTTCTAAACCTTCTACGAGATCTCTTAATAGAACAATGTCTCCTTCATAAGCATTAAAATAAGATGAGACCTGAAAGATGTTTTCTAACATATGGTCAATCGCCATTAATTCTTCAGGAGCGAGAATACCATCCATCTTAGCCTTTGCAAGATAAGCACTGATATCATTGAGTGGTGCAAGAGGCAAAGTACCCATAATACGATGAATTGTCATAGCTTCTTCCAAACGATTCTGTTCTTCGTTCAAATCAGCTAAATTATCATACATTTCTAGATGTAAGATCTTCTTTTTCGCAATTTCTGTACGACATGTACCTGCGATATGATTTAAAATTCTTGGAAATTCTAAGACTTTATAACTATCTAACATTTTATTCACTTCCTATATTATTTAAAATTATATTCTTTTCTGTTTCTGTATAAGGCGTCTTATTTAACAATAAGATAAACTGTATTTTTTCTTCTTTAGGTAAAGTCACCTGCTGTTTTATTAGGGCAGGGCCTAGTTGAGTATAAACAAACTGTATTGCATCATGTTCGTCAAGTAGACCATGATCATAGGCATGATTGTTAGCAATAATCATCTTTCTTAATATATCTTTATCTTCTAATTGAAGGTTATGCTGTCCTTTTAATAAACTTCCATAAGCACTTGCTTCATTTAATACTTTTTCTGAAATAATTGGCACATCTTCAATGATTAAATGTCCTATTTTAGAATCAGCAAGAATATCAGGGCCAAAAAATGGCACAATAAACATAACCATTGCCAGGAAGGCTATAAAAGCACCTTTTAAGCCGTGAAGCAGTGCCCCTAATACGTGATTTACAAGTGATGTCAAGGCAAAGTGATCTGTTAATTTTGTGATTAATGGTTTAATAAGAAGTCCTATCAGTCTTCTTATGATTTCTAGAATAATGAACATGATGATAAAAACAATCAACATATTCACTATAGAGCCCCCTAACTGAGATAATGGGTCATCGACTGGTTTATAAATCTGGATTATTGAAGAAATTGTCTCAACATTAAAATAGATAAAAAGCATCATAATGATGAAGCTTAGCAGATCATAAAGTGTTGCGAAAAAACCTTTGGAATATCCACTAAAAAACATAAACAACAAAAAAGCGATAAGAATCAAATCGAGAAAACTCATAGCACTTACCTCCTTAACACTGTCGGTTCTTAATTATAACAAATGAAATTTATACTGTCAAAAAAATGAAATTTATGATAAAATAATACATGTGAGGTGAATATGGTGGAGCCAATTAAATTTTTGATTAATGAAAACATTTTAAACAAGATGAAGAAGTTTTATGACAGTCAGATGGTTCCATTCGAAAGCGAGAACCTTCTTTTAAAAGCTCATGCTATTGGCTGTGACATCGAAGTGACATCGGATTATGAAGCAAGCTTTTTAGGACAGAATGCGGTGCATGAAGCAAAGCATTGGTCTAGAAGTTTAGCAAAGAAGATTGAGCAGGAAAAAAACTCAGATCATTTATGTATGCATCCTCATATCGGGGCTGCAGAAACAGGATCTGCTGATTTTCTTGGGCCGCTTTGTGTTGTTGCATGCTATGCCGATGATGAAGCACTTGAGATTATTAAAAACCTAAAAATTGATAATGTCGATGATTTATCAAATCAGGAAATTATCAATTGCGCTAAACTATTAAAAGGACATCTCATTTCATCACTACTAGTATTAGATAACTCACATTATAATAAGATGATTGATAGTGGAATCAACCAGGCGAACATTCGTGCCCGTTTATTTAACCAGGCTGTTGTGAATGTTCTTCAGAAAGTGAAGAAGAGTGTTGAATTCAAAGTTATTGATCAGTTCGTTTCACCTAAGACTTATTATAACTATCTAAAGAGCGAAGTTATTGTTGTAAAAGATATGATTTTTGAAACCAATGCTGATGAGCAATACCTAGCAGTATTAGCTGCAGAAATCATTTCTCGTTACGCATATCTACAATATTTTGCTAGTATGACAAAGAGCTTAAAGATGAACCTTGCTAGAGGGGCTGGCACTAATGCCGAAATCGTGGCTGTTAAACTTGCAAACAAGTATGGGGAAAAGATTCTTACAAAAGTATGTAAGTTGAATTTCACTAATACAAGGCGTGTTAAGGGAGCATTAAAGAAATTAAAAGAAGGCCTATAGGCCTTCTTCTTCATCTAGAGAATCACTTAGTGATTCTCTTTTTTTATTTCTATTTCAAATGCTGGAACTTTACGATAAGAAACACCAGCCACATCTAACATACGTTTAGCTGCTCTGTCACTTTCTGTTCCTTTATATTTTTCATCTTCATAGACAATTTCTTTGATTCCACTTTGAATGATTGCTTTTGTACATTCATGACATGGGAATAAAGAAACATAGATACGACAACCCTGTAATTTCTGAGTAGAGTTAAGAATCGCATTGAGTTCGGCATGAACTACATAAGGATACTTTGTATCATATAAAGCCCCTTCTCTTACAGTCCAAGGAAACTTATCATCTTCACATCCTCTTGGAAGACCATTGTATCCTACCCCTACTATACGATTATCACTGTTTACTATACAAGCGCCTACCTGCGTATTAGGATCTTTTGAACGATAAGCAGAGAGTTTAGCCACTCCCATGAAATACTGATCCCATGTAATGATCTGCTTATCCATTGTATTCTCCTCCTAATTCCTTGATCTTTTCTTCAAAGAAATCTGGTAGAGGTGCTTCAAAATACATATGTTCATTGGTTCTAGGATGTACAAAACCTAATACCTTAGCATGTAGATACTGCCCATGTGTATTATCATCATTTCTAAATCCATATTGAGGATCACCATAGACAGGATGTCCAATATATTGCATATGAACACGAATCTGATGTGTTCTACCTGTTTCAAGACGACATTCAATAAGTGTCATATCATCATAACGTGCTAATACTTTAAAGTTTGTAATCGCATCTTTTGCATTCTTGCTTGTAACAGCCATCTTCTTACGATTCTTGCTATCACGTCCAATAGGTGCTTCAATACGACCCACATTATGATTAATAACACCATGTACAAGTGCCACATAACGACGTACAACTGAATGTTCTTCTAGCTGTTTAGATAATGAACGATGAGCATTGTCATTTTTTGCGACCATGAGTAATCCACTTGTTTCTTTATCGATACGATGAACAATACCTGGTCTTGTAACGCCATTAATAGCTGATAAATCATGACAATGATAGAGTAACGCATTGACAAGTGTTCCTGAATAGATACCTGCAGATGGATGAACAATCATGCCTGTTGGCTTATTGACGACAATCACATCTTCATCTTCATAAATAATATCTAATGGGATATTTTCAGGATTAATTTCAGTACTTTGAGGATCAGGTAAAGTAACCTGGATGACATCCTCTTCTTCTACCTTATAGTTGGCTTTTTCAACATTATCATTAACAATAACCTGTCCTGCCTTGATCCATTTCTGAATCTCAGTACGTGAACGATCAGGCATGTGATTTAAGATGACTTTATCTAAACGTAAGCCTTTTTCTTCTAATTCTGGTGTAATTGATTGTATTTCCATTGTTTATATTCTCCAATTCCTAAATCTAAGATGATTAATAAAACACCTATTACAACACCCATATCGGCAATATTGAAAATAGGAAAATCATAACCAAATACAAAGAAATCTAAAAAGTCTCTTACATAATGAAAAACAACACGATCATATAGATTTCCTAGCATACCACTAAATATAAGTACAATTCCAAATCTTAATAGGATCTGGGATTTATCACTCTTGATAAAATAATAAATAAGCATAATACCAGCAATAATAGAAATTGCATAGAAAAGAAAGAAACGACCTGAAAGCATTCCCCATGCTGCACCCGTATTATGAATATAAGTGAAATAGAAAAAGTTTTTAATGACCTGATAACTCTGGCCTAACTGCATTGATTCATTGACTACAAGTTTAGTTACTAGATCGCCACCTAATACAATAATAAATGTGATCAAGTATAAAAAACCGTATTTAAAATTTATTTTTTTCATTTAATCATCCTTTCCTCAACGATTATAGCATGACTTTAAAAGATATAAAAGAAAAACAGGCTTTACGCCTGTTACATACAGTATAAGATAATGCATAAAAAGTGAAGGACACTACCTAGTAAGATCCATAAGTGCCAGATACAATGCATATAATGTATTTTTTCCTGTAATCCATAGAAGATTGTACCAATTGTATAAGCGACACCACCAGCTACTAATAGGTAGATACCATTCATGCCTACAGTTCCAGGTAATAAGTTAAACTTAAAGACGATACACCAGCCTAGAATAAGATAACAGGCCATAGAAAATTTTGCGAATTTATTAATGTCATAAGCATTTAATGCAATACCTAGAATTGTGACAGCCCATACAATACCAAATAGAATCCATGCCCAGAATGGATCAACCAGTCTAACAGAACATAATAGTACTGGTGTATATGTACCAGCAATTAAGACAAAAATACTACAGTGGTCCATAATCTGGAATACCTTCTTCGCTTTAAGTTTGGGAGATAAGCCATGATAAATTGAACTCATTGTATAAAGAACAATCATAGAAACACCATATACAATACCAGAAGCTAAACCATAACCATTATGATGTAAACATGAGAATATAATACATAAAACAAGTGCTGCAACACCAAAAGCAGCCCCTACAATATGCGTTACCATATTAAATATTTCTTCACCGCGAGTATAATCAGGTAATTCACGGTCATCTAACTTTGTACGTTTCATTTTAATCACCTCTTGTACATCAAGAATATCATATCTATTATTTAATGTCAATACATCTAGTTTTATAGTCTAGGTGTTATCCCTCGTATGTGTTCCATTGTCTTATGATTTGATGTGATTCTAACTCATAGAGTGTATTAAAGACAGCTGTCTGGTTTCTCCACAATTCCTTATCTACATGAAAATGACCAAAATACCAATGTGTGTAGTTTGTATTTTTCTGAATATCATTCAAATAATTAGTCAAAGGCATTTCTTGATAAATATCACCTTTTATATGAAATTGTTTAATAGTTGATAGAAAATAAACCGTTTCATCCGGTGCTGTATGTGTAATAATATAATCCACATGATCTCTATTACTTAAATGTTGTAATCCATTCTCATACTCTTTTGTATTGGGCATTTCAGCAGGCCACCATGACACATTTTTTTTACGAAATGGCTGATCAATGGAATAACCACCACCAAAAGTGAAGAATGTTTTTCCTTCTATTATATAGATTTCTCCACGCATCAAATGAATGAGGTTATGACGTAGTTTATGAACATATCCCCCATTCCATACTTCCACGGGATAACTATTAAGCTTATTAAAGTTCTCATGATTGCCATCAACAAATAAAACAGTGTAGGGCTGAACACTAATGAAATCATAAAATGATTCTTCTGAAGAATATTTCTGCTGGAAAAAACCTATTCCAAAATCCCCACATACAATAATAATATCCCCTTCCTTTAATACAGGATCTATCTGTTCAAGCCATTTAAATTGATTGCCATGTATATCACCCGTTACATAAATCATAATTTCATCCCCCTTTTTTATTATACATAAAAAAATGCCATCAATGAAGATGACATTAGAATTCAACAGGTTCATATTCCTGAAGTTTTGCAAGATATCCAAGTTTTGACAATGCATCTTGAATTTCATCGAGTCTTTCATCTGTTTCAGCACAGATTGTATGATAATGATATCCACTTGTCACTGTCATTAAGGAGATAGATTTCCCACATTTTAAATTATCAAGATATTTCTTTACATCTAAACGTGATGCGATATTAAGAGGTGCACGTACAATATGATAGGCCTTATGATATACAAAGATATCTTTGACATAACCACCAAGATCCACGATTGTATTGAGCTCATTTTCTATATCTGCATCTGTATGCTGCATTTTGAGGACTCTTTCCACCATAGCAGAATGACGTATGATATATCCTTTATTGGTTGCTTCTATAACATGATTATTAGCACGAAGAAGTGCGACATCATTCACAATAACCTGACGTGAAACCTGAAGACGTTTTGCAAAATTAGAAGCAGAAATCGGTGTATCATTTTCCATCAGTTCTGTAAGGATGTAGTCCCTTCTTTCTTTACCAGTCATTTAGTCTCTCCCATTAATTGCATGAAGGTTCTTTAATGATAGATCTAAAATCTTTGCAGAGTGTGTTAATGCACCACTTGAAATGAAATCTACACCCATATCTTTTACTCTATTGATGTTTTCTGCAGTAACATTACCAGAAATTTCGATTTCAGCACGTTTATCAATGTAATCAATAGACTGTTTTAATAATTCAGTACTCATATTATCAAGCATAATAATATCAGCACCCGCTGCAACAGCTTCTTTCACCATATCAAAAGTTTCTACTTCAACTTCAATCTTTCTTACTGATGGCGCATAATCTCTTGCCATCTGTACAGCCTTAGTCACGCTTCCTGCTGCACCAATGTGGTTATCTTTTAATAAAACACCGTCTGTTAAGTTATATCTGTGATTGCTTCCTCCACCTACTTTAACAGCATATTTTTCAAAGATTCTGTTATTTGGAGTTGTCTTTCTTGTATCAAGTAGCTTAATACCTGTACCCTTAAGAAGATCTGCAACCTTACGTGTATAAGTTGCAATACCTGACATTCTCTGTAAGTAGTTTAATGCAGTTCTTTCACCTTCAAGAAGAGTTCTCATATCACCAGTTACTTTAGCTAGTAATTCTCCTTTATGGACTTCATCACCATCATGAGCAAAGAAGTGTACATCCACATCTTCATCTAATAATTTGAATGTTCTTTCAAAAATCTGAAGACCAGCAATAATACCATTTTCCTTACAAATTAATTCTACTTCACCTAACTGTGCAGTTCTCATAACACTGCATGTAGATACATCTTCACTTGTAATATCTTCACGAAGAGCTGAAAAGATTAGTGGGTCTACATTTAATTTTAATGTTGTCTTATCAAACATACTTGGGGCCTCATACTTTCTTGTCATATCTTTTGCGGCTCTTTTAGCAAATACTAAACTTTCTAATAATGAGTTACTGGCAAGTCTATTCTTTCCATGAACACCATTACATGCCGTTTCACCAACAGCATATAGATTTTCCATAGATGTTTTACTGTTTTCATTGACTTTTACACCACCCATGAAATAGTGCTGGGCTGGTACAACTGGAATACATTCCTTAGTCACATCAAAGCCTTTATCTAAACAGTACTGAACAATATTAGGGAAATGTTCCTTTAGTTCCTTTTCACCAATAGGTCTTAAATCTTCTAAGACATAATCAGTACCATCTTTTTCCATCTGTTTCTTAATTGCATCAGAAACTACATCTCTAGGTAATAATTCATTAACGAAACGATTCCCATTCTTATCATATAATAATGCGCCTTCACCTCTGACACTTTCAGAAATAAGGAAACGTCTTTCATTATCTTCACTATAGAAAGTTGTTGGATGAATCTGTACATAATCCAAATGTTCTGTTTCGATATTGTATTTCTTAGCTAGATCAATGGCATCACCTGTTAAATGACGGTAGTTAGTAGAATTCTTATACTTGCCACCAATACCACCGGTTGCAAGTACAACAAAGTTCGCATAGATATCATGTTCTTCATCGCCTTTGCGTACTCTACCACCAACGCACTTACCATTCTTTACAAGAAGGTCTGTTAAAGTCACATATTCTTCAATAGTGATATTCTTTCTTGTTTTTACTTCTGCATAAAGCTTACTAGTGATTTCTTTACCCGTAATATCTTCATGATAAAGAATTCTGTTAGTAGAATGAGCACCTTCTCTTGTATATTTAAGGTTTCCTTCTTCATCTCTTGCAAAATCTGTACCATATGATAATAAATCATCAAGTACAGCACGAGAACTTCTGATCATTAATTCTACAGAAAGAGGATTATTTTCATAATGTCCAGCTCTTAGTGTATCTTTAAAGAAAGCATGATAATCACTTTCATCTTTAAACATACAAATACCACCTTGTGCAAGAAAACTATCACTTTCTTCTACACATGACTTAGTAATCATATGAATATTAAGGTTCCCAGGTAATTTAAGGGCACAATATAATCCTGAACATCCAGTACCTACAATTAGAACATCTGTTTTTTTAGTCATTTTTCGTCATCTCCTATTTAGCAAGTTCAAGCATTCTCTGTAATGGTGCTTTTGCTTTATTCATAAATTCTTCATCTAAGAATACTTCATTCTCTCCAGTTTCTAATACATGTACAATCTTTTCTAGTGAATTGAGTTTCATATTAGGACATACCTGAGTTCTTACAACATTATAAAGCTTCTTATCTGGTGCCTGATTTAAGATAGTGGCATAAACACCATCTACAGTACCAACAATAAATTCTTTAGCATCATTTCCAACAATATAATCAATAATACCTGATGTACTTCCAATATAATCTGCTTCTTCTAATACTTCAGGCTTACATTCAGGATGTACAGCCACTAAAGCATCTGGATGTTCCTTCTTTGCATTTAATACATCTTCCTTAGTCATGATGTGATGTCTTGGACAGAAACCATTATTTAAAATGATATTCTTACCTTCTACCTGAGTTGCTACATAGCTTCCTAAGTTCTGATCTGGTAGAAAGAAAATATTCTTGTTAGGTAACTTATTAACAATCTTTACTGCATTTGAACTAGTTACACATACATCACTATAAGTCTTTATTTCTGCAGTAGAGTTGATATAGCAAACAACAGCTAAATCATCATACTTTTCTCTCATTTCTTTAATCTTTTCTATAGTGACCATATGTGCCATTGGACAATCTGCATGTGCATCTGGCATATATACATGCTTAGTAGGATTAAGTATCTTAGCACTTTCTCCCATGAATTCTACACCTGCAAATACAATCTTATCAGCATCTGTTTCTGCTGCTTTTTTTGCAAGATAGAATGAGTCCCCAATGAAATCAGCCGCTTCCTGTACATCTGCATCCACATAATAGTGAGCCAATATAACAGCATTCTTTTCTTCTTTAAGCTGCTTGATTCTATTCATCATATCCATAATTTAATCCTCTTTTTCCAACTTTTCCTAAATTAAGCGCCTATCTCTTTTTACGCTGTGCATATGCTATCATTGTTATTGACAGATGTCAAGACACATATGTTGACATTGTAAAAGAAATAAGTTCAACAAATATTACAATATCCTTGAATGTAATAGATTACATGGTTTTTCAGGATGAAAATAGACCCTTTAAAGCAAAAAAAGATTATAACTATAGTTACAATCTTTTTAGATTATTTTTTAACTTTCTTTCGCACATTCGTCATATATACTAATCAATAGAGCTATCATATTCTTATTTATTTGAATATGTTTCCCAAATGGATTAATGACAATACCATTTACTTCTTCTAAGTCAAGCACTGATTTAAGAATGGATAATATTGACTGGTTTATTTGAACATTACCACTCGATCCTTTATGCATTTCATTTGTTGACGTAAATACGCCCATCCACTCATTCCCCTTTACATCCTTCACTGTTTCTAGTTTAAGCTTCACATCATGATCAAGTGTAAAAGTATCACCAATATTTATACTATTTAACTGCTCTTTTGATAAAATTGAGTGCGTTGTGATATAAGGCACTACTAATTCTCCACCCTGTTCTATACTAATGAGTAGGGTTTTCAGGAACACCAGCATTCCATCCTTATTATTCTGAACATAATATTGGTCTATTGCATCTTCAATCATCTTATTACTATTTGGAAAATCATCTTGGCTAGAAAGAGCATCATTAAAATCATCAAGAACAACTCTCATATCTCTATTAATACGTTTTCTACATTCAGTCATTAACCATTCAGGTATTCCATAATAGGCTTCTGCAATACTTCCAGTAATCGCCCCAAGTGTATCTGTATCCCCACCTAGAGATACCGCATTTCTTATAGCATCTTCAAAGTCCTTGGCTTCAAGAAAGGCAATGATTGCTTCAGGGACTGTTTTTTGACAAGTTTCATCCATATGATAGCCTGGTCGAATCTCATTAAGTGTTCTATTCAAATCATAATGAAATTCATTCTCAATATAATTTTTGATTTCTTCTTTTGATGAACTATTTCTTGCCATAAATATTGCACTCGCAGTCGCCTCTGCACCTTTTATACCTTCTGGATGATTATGAGTTACATTTGCAGTTGCCTTTGCGACAGTTCTTGTTTTTTCAAGGGAATCATAAAGCCAGCCTACGGCAGATACTCTCATTGCAGAACCATTTCCAAAACTATTATAAGGCTCAGGATGACGTGCTGTTAACCAGCGTCTAAAATAACCTCCATATCCTGCACGGGGATATCTTCTACCCCATGATTGCATACTTGATATAACAGTATCCTCAATTTCCTTGACTGTTGCATCCTGCCCTACTTTAAGTAATGCCTCACATACTGCAAGAGTCATGACTGAATCATCTGTAAAATGAGATTTTCTACTAAATAATTTAAAATCCTTTGTTTTATCTCCTCTATCAAATTCAAATGGACTACCAATAATATCTCCTAAAATTGCACCATACATAATATATTCCTCCAATCTTTTCTTATTACAATATCAGTATAAATGAGGAGGAAAGATATATGGTCGCTTTGAAAGCGACATTTAAAAAACGTCGATACATAAAGTAACGACGTCAGTTATGCTCCAAGAGTTTCATTGGTATATTTGAACAATGTGATGTTGAGTTCCATAATATCATACTGTTTGTCTATGATTGCTTTTTGTACAATTAAATCTACTTTACTGCTTGGACTAAATGCCCAATCTGCTCTTGCAAGTAGATCTTTTGATTCCTCTAGATTAAGCTGTAATGCGATACATAATGCAAATACGGTTTTCTTTTTAGGATGATAATTCTTATTACATTGAATTTTAGAAAAAAGTTTTCTATCTAGATTTGCTCTTTTCCATACGTCTTTATTATCTAAATGCGCTTTGTCTATGAGTTCAAATAATTTATCATGAAATGAAGGACCCATGTTTGTAAGCTGATCTTCTAAAGAAATATCAGGTAAAGATAGTGATGTCTCTTCATAAAACATTGACTCAAATGAAGAATGAAGACGTGCACTTCGATTACTTCTTACAGGATATTCTTTGATATGACTTTCTCTAACATAGTTTGCATCAATATAAGAATCAATCTCCCCTACAATCTGACTAGATAACTGGAGTGATCTTTTATCGAATACAACTAAGATGATTTCTATTTCATGTTCCGTCAAAAATTGACTGAATACAGATACTGCAATATGCAATGCCTTATCTTTTGGAAATTCATAAACGCCTGTTGAAATAAGAGGAAATGCGATACTTTGGCATCCGAGTTCTATTGCTTTTTGTAGAGGTAGACGATAACATCTTTCTAGTATTTCAAGTTCATGATGATTTCCATCAATCCATACAGGTCCTACTGTATGAATAATATATTTTGCGTTGAGATTATAAGCTCCAGTGACTGCAATCTCTCCTCTTTCAATAGGACCAATAGTCTTTCTTTCTGCAAGAAGCGCTTCTTTTCCTGCTGCTTCATATATCGCCAGATCTGTGCCACTGACACATTTAGGTTTTGGATTAGCCGTATTGACTATAATGTCTGCTGCTACTTTTGTGATATCATTTCTTACTATCTTAAATGCCATAGTGCTATCTCCTTATTTTCTTTACATTATAATTCATAAAATGTCTACCAATATACTTATAAGCGAGTGTTTTAATGGTTGACATCTCTTGATGATGTTCTTTTAGTAACGTATCTGGACAATCATAGATACCAAAGTCTTGAGTAATTCCTTCACTTTGAATATAGGTATTATTTCTATTGAAGTCAATTATAGGGTGTTTGAAATTTTTCACTGCAGCACCATAACCACAAAATGGACCAGTACATTTAGTAAATCTATTCTGAAGTTGTTTAAGATATGCTTTGTCTAAAATAAATCCTTCTAGTTCATACCACTGGTTTTCAAGGTATACTTCTACCCAGCTATGAAATATATGAGCAGGTGCACTACGATACACAATACCTGTCATGGCGCCTTTTTGTAATTTCTTATCGATAGTAAAACCATGAATTCTACATGGAATATCACAGGCACGTAATAACGCCATAAATAAAGTTCCTTTTGTATTACATTGTCCAAAACCATCGGACAATACTTTTGAAGCCTGTATAGTATCATCACTATTATACCCAAATAGTATATCATCTCTTACATAATTATAGATTGATTGTATTCTTTCAAATTTATTTATTTCGTTCCAGTGTTTATCATGAATTAACTTTTGAATTGTTGGATGAGAATAATCCAGCATGTGCGTTTCTTTCAGATAGGCATCCATTATGATCAACCTCCATTCATATAGATTATACCATTTTTGTATGTTTTAAAAGATTGTGCTCTAGGAGTCACAATCTTCTGCTTTTGTATGATTGAATATGAGTTCTTCGGCACTTCTAGATTCATTGTATATCTCCCTTAACTGTTATTTATTCTATTATAAAAGGAATAATGATAAAAACACTATTCCTTCTCAATAATATTCTTTATATCTTCTAGATGATCCGCAAAATAGATACCCTTTTGTTTCTCATCAGTAGATAATCCCATTTCTATCATATGGGACATGAGTTCTTTCATACCCTTATAATAATCATTCAGATTATAGAATATACAAGGTGCATCAAGCTGTTTTAAAGATATCTTAGACATGACTTCTGATATTTCTTCTAATGTCCCTGTACCGCCTGGAAAGGCGATAAAGGCATCTCCTAATTCTATCATTTTCGTTTTTCTTTCTGTCATATCTTTAGTAATAATTAACTCTGTTAAACCATCATATTGTAGTTCTTCATCAATAAAGAATTGTGGTTCTATTCCAATTACTTTTCCACCTGCACTTAATACACTTTCCGCAATGTATCCCATTAATCCTGATTTTGAACCACCATAAATGAGTGTATGATTATTTTCTCCAATCCATGTACCAAGTTCTTTAACGGCATCCTTAAGAACTGGATCATTTCCTTCTAAGGCGCCTAAATATACTGTAATATTCATATCTTTCTCCTATTAAAAAACCAGTAAGAACTAAGTCTCACTGTTAGTCTATTTCTATATTAAGAAATATAGTATGCAAAGTCAATAATTACCAGATACCCATCACATGCTGCATTAATAATGAAACAATAGTAATACCACACCAGCAAGATGCCCCTACTAATAATGGTTTACCACCTGTTTTAATCAAGTGAATCACATTACTATTTAATCCAATCGCAGCCATAGCCATGATAATAAGAAATTTAGATAATTCTTTAATAGGTAAGAAAACGTTGCTGTTAACTCCCATATGTAGGCTGACTGTAGTAATAATGGCAGCTAATACAAAATATAGAATAAATATAGGGAATGCTTTCTTTAAACTGAAGTTTGAAGATTTCTGGTTTTTCTTACTTCTAATCATTGATAATCCTAAAGTGATAGGAATAATGGCAAGTGTACGTGTTAGTTTTACAGTAACAGCTTTATTAAGTGTAGCACTTCCTAAATGCCACATACTATCCCAAGTAGATGCAGCTGCAGTAACTGAAGATGTATCATTGATGGCAGTTCCTGCAAATATTCCAAATGCATCCCCATGTAAAGTATCAAAACCAATGGCTTTACCTAGAATTGGGAAGAATAATGCAGCTAGAACATTAAAGAAGAAAATAACCGCAATAGCTTGTGCGACTTCATCATCATCGGCATCAATGACTGGTGCAGTAGCTGCAATGGCAGAGCCACCACAAATAGATGAACCTACACCTACTAGAATAGATGTATTGGAAGGTACATGTAATATCTTTCTTAAAAGCCATGCAATAAGAAGTGATGTAGAGATTGTACAAATGATAATAGGTAATGACTGCTTTCCTGTTTCAAAGATGACACCTAAGTTCATACCAAAACCTAATAAAACGACAGCTGTTTGTAGGATGATCTTAGAAGTCCATTTGATGCCTGGTGCTGCTTTACCTTTTTCTTTCCAAAACATAGTAATAATCATACCTGCAAGAATTGAGATAACTGCCCCACCGATGACTGGGAATTGTTTTCCTAGTAGCCATGATGGGATCGCAATAACTAAACATACAAATATGCCATATATATTCTTTTTAATAGTTTCCATGATTTACCTGCTTTCTTTTAAATGTGTGCTCATTATATCACTTGACTATAATAATATTAAATTATATATTTCTATTGAACTATAAGTAAATATTATTGATGAGGTGATGAGATGTTAGATTATCGTATTCATACTTTTTTAAAAGTATGTGAGACATTAAACTATACGCTTGCTGCAAAAGAACTACATATTACTCAGCCAGCTGTATCACAGCATATTCATTATTTAGAAGAAGAGTATGACACAACGCTTTTTGTATATTCAAATAAGCAGTTATCTTTAACACGTTCTGGTGAGATATTAAGAAAATATCTCATGACTATGCAGAATGATGAAAAGAATATTATAAAAGAGATGAAAAGCACTGAAACTACCATAGAGACATTATCCGTTGGTGTCACTATGACAATTGGTGAGTATGCGATAGTTGATAGATTGGCTGATTTTATTAAACATCATCCTGAAATGAATCTACATCTTCATTATGGTAATACAGCAGAATTATTGAAGCTATTAGATCAAGGTATGATTCATATAGCTATTGTGGAAGGAAATTATCCTAAAGAGAAATACAGTCATAAAAAATACAGCACAGAGGACTATATTGCCATCTGTGCTGCATCACATGAGTTTAAGAATACACCTCATACTTTACATGATCTTCTTGATGAAAGACTTCTTGTACGAGAACAAGGTTCTGGCACAAGACATATTTTACAAGAAAGTCTACTTGTACGTGGTTTGTCTATTTCTGATTTTAAACATTATACACAGATAGAAAATATGCATACAATCATCAGCTTGACTAAAAAAGATTGTGGTATTTCTTTTATGTACAAAACTGCAGTGAAAGAAGAACTACAAGAAGGTGTATTAAAAGAAATCGTACTAGATGACTTCAAGCTCCAGCATAATTTTGAATTCATCTGGGACAAGGATAGTCTGTTTACTGAGAAGTATATTTTTATCAGTGAGGAGTTTTTACATAATACGTTTTAGTAACTTGAATTTCTTATCATCGAATGGTGCATAAAGTAATGGTACATCAATCATTACTAAAGTTTATTTTTTAATCTTCTTAAATGCTAACTTGAATACTGCTATGCCGGCTTCAAATAGTATCTTTTGGTTTTCTGGTTTCTTTATCCATTCAATAGCTTTTTCTAATTGAGCTTCAAGTATATCCTGTGCAACATCTTTCCCATCAGCAATCAGTTTTTTCTGCTTATCTTGATGATGAATCCTTTTATCATTCATTTTGACATGAGCGGGGATAACGAGTACGTTATAACCTAAGCTTTTCATATAAGTTTCCATAGTATTACCATAAACCACTAGGAATACTTTCTTTAGATTGACACCTTCGAATGATTTAATGCTTTCCTCAGCAATGCGAACTGCGAGTTGCTTATCAAAGCCATTATTACCTGATGCTAGAAGTGGAAATGCGACTGACTCACATCCCATCACTTCTGCAATATTAAGTGATGCTAAGTATGCAGAACTTAATAAGTCATACTCGCTATGTTCTCCGTCAATCCATTTAGGCACAACCGCATGAATTATATATTTTGAACTCAAATTATAGGCTAATGTTGGTATAGCACTTCCTGTATTGCAATGCCCCAGTTCTTTACATGCCTTAGTTAACTCTTTTCTACCAGCAGCAGTGAAAATAGCCTTAGATGTTCCACTGCCTTCCTTAAGTGCATTATTTGCAGGTAAAACAATTGCATCTGAAGCAACATCAACAATATTCGCTTTTATAATTTCAAACTTCATTATTCTACATCTCCTTTGTCATATATCATTTGGAAATATCTAGTATTTTTTCTATATCTTCTAATGTTGGCCACCCTTTTTCTTTATCCGCTTTTCGACCTTTAGCGAGTTCATTCGTCAGCTGTAAAGTTGCCTGTATTTTTTCAGAGTCCTCTATATCAAGAATTGTATTATTACTGTCTCCATCTGTTATAGCATATAGTACTTCTCTATTACACAAATCTGAAATAAGTTCAATTTTTGTCAAACATCTCAACTCCTTTCAATCCTAGCTATTCGTACATTACTTAATATTCCAAATCACAGTTACTGTATCTGTGACATCAATATCATCTGCTTCAATGTCTATATCATATCCAGGACTGCCCATTGCTTTCTCTGCACTTGCAAATGCAAAATTCTGTATAGGTTCTGAGACAAAGTTGATTTCACCCCAAGAATAATCAATAGATACGATATCACCTAGTTCTACGTTTGCAGCATGTGCCAAGACTTTTGCTTTGTGCTTTGAATCTTTTATTGCATTCTTTAATAATTCATCTTTATATTTTTCAGGATCACTCACTGTATATTCAATTGAAATTTCTGGTGTAATCACACTATGTGCCAAAGCATAGAGTATCTCTCCTAGTTTCTTATTATCTGCATCAAATTCTATCAACATATGATGTATATAGGTATATCCTATAAGTCTTTTTTTCCAGCTTTGATCTTTGGCTTTATAGCTTTCATATTTTGTATCAATGTCAAAACTGTTAGTTTTTAAATCATCCTTTTGAAATCCAAAAGATACAAATAAGTCCTTCAATATCTTTGTAGTTTCACTAGATTGACTTAATGTCACTTCATACTCTTTATATGATTCTTCCATTGTCATATTAAGTCTAATTCGATCAGGTTTGATAGAAATTTTTCCTTTACCTGTAATTTTCAATGTTTTATCCATAATGATGCCTCCTTTCCATTATTATATCAAAAAAGCCCCATGAATAATCATAAGGCCAACAATTCTTTTACCTTTTGAGTTGTGAGATTATTTAATAATAACCCTTCTTTAATGAGTGCATTTGGTGCTGATACTTTTAATTCATTTACAGTATTTCCTAAACCACTGCTTCCTGAAGTTGCGAATAGAGTGATTGTCTTGTTAGAGAAATCATATGCTTCTAGGAATGTGTTGATAATTGTAGGTGCAACATACCACCAGATAGGAAAACCTAAATAAATATGATCATATTTTGATACATCAAGATTATCTTTAATAATCGCAGGGCGTGTTGATTTATCTTTCATTTCAACACTACTTCTAGATTTCTTATTCATCCAATCAAGATCAGCTTTTGTATATGGGACTTCTGGCTTAATTTCATAGAGATCAGCTCCTGCTATCTTTGCGACTTCTTCTGCTGCATGTTTTGTCACACCACTTGCACTAAAATAAGCAACTAATATTTGACTCATAGTAGTAACCTCCTTACTACAAGTATAGAGGCTAAACCTTACTTTATGGCAAGGAGATTTTATTGATATAATTCTTTTCTTCTTAGTTGTGTATAAGGTCTACTTTCTCTTATTTTCTTGGAGTTAGACAAATCAATATCAACATATATGAGTTCTTCCTGATCACCTGCTTTTTTAATTACTTCACCACTTGGACCTACTACAATGGATTCTCCAGAGAAGTTCATTACACCTTCATCTCCTACTCTATTAAACATTGCAATACTTACACTATTATGAAAGGCCTGAACACGAAGTTCCCATTCAAACATCTCTGAAGGTTCAGTTTTTGTATTAACTGTAGGAATAAGTATCAAATCAGCACCCATCAAGGCTTCTGTACGAATACTTTCAGGATAATGTCTATCAAAACATACGACAATACCTATCTTACCATATTCTGTATCAAATACTTTGAATCCATCATTTGATGGTGTGTAGTAGTCCTGTTCATAGAACTGTTTTGCTTGTGCTATATGCACCATTTTTTGTGTTCCAATGATTTCTCCATTATTATCTATCATTAGACTTGCATCATAAGGTTTTCCTTCTTCTTCAAGATAGACATTGGGAACGGATATAATAGAATATTTCTTACTTGCAGATTGAAACATTTTTACTTCTTTTGAATCAAGATGAAGTCTATATTGAGTGACATCCTGTCCCTTATATTGTGGAAAGAATTCTGTAAGCTGAACTTCTGGAAATAATATAAGATCTGCATTATTTTCAGAAGCTTCTTTTATGAATTGTATACTTTTATCTAAGTTAACTTTTATTGTACCTTCATTTTTCATTTGTGCTAACGCAATACGCATATGTTTTACCTCTTTCTACAATGGAAATATACCATTGATCCATCAATATGTATATCTATGATTTGATAGAATTTCTCTAGAATCTCTTTAAGTTCTTCTTCAGTTTGAAATGGTGGCGTAAACCATCCTTTCTTTGAAAGAACATTTTTTACTAGCCAGTCTGTTCGTTTAGATTTACCTTTAATATAGAAACAGGCTATGAAATCACCACCGATTTTCAATACACGATATGTTTCTTGGAATGCTTTCATCTTATCCGGGAATGCATGAAATCCATTCATAGATAATACTATATCAAATGTTTCATCTTCCATCTGTAAGTTTCCTACATCTCCCTGAATACATTGGATATGTGTATGACCAGTGAATCTTGTTTCAGCTTGTTCAAGCATATCTTTGCTATAATCAAGACAGGTAATATTTGCTCTATTTAAAGAAAGCCACTTATTCTTTGTGAATACAGCTGTTCCTACTGGAACATCAAGAAGAGAGCCTGAAAAATCATCAGGAATATAAGAAAGTATTTTTTGCGCTATCACATTATCATCCGTACCACTCCAAAATAACTTTATATAGAGTTTGCTAAAAATATTATCTTGAGTGAGAACATCATCATATATGTTTTTAGATGATTCATAGGCATCTTTTATTTTATCTTTCATATTAATTCTCCATCTATACTTTTCCATTCTGCAATGTCATTTCTTACACGTAAATCTATATCCAAATGTGCCTCACGATATTCTTTTGGATGTTGTATTGCAGTTTTAAATGCGATTTTACTAACATAATAGAACCTACAGAGAGCATCATTTTTAGATTTTCCTTCAACAGGCCATTCTTTACAGCTATCCAATAGCTTTCTCTATATGTTCTAGTGGATAATATTGAAAAGTCTGAATCTATTTTACATTCCAATAAACACCATAAAAAACACCGGTTGTGCAAAACCTATAACTATTTGCATTTAAATTACACGACAAATGATAAATAGGGTAATCGATCCGTCTTAATAATTTCTTCCAACATTCTAGCAAAACCTTCTGGATCACGAATCTGATACTGCATATGATTGAATCCCTCAAAAACTGGAAAATTACCATATAAATAAGTCTGCATCACGGCATTTCTATATTTAAAATGATCTTCTACACTTCCAAATTCAAAGAAAGCATGTTTCTGCAATTCTTCTGGTAATTTTGGGAAAGGTTTATCTTCTAGACTATCTGCCATCTGTTTTCTCAGATTACTATATGTCAGATTCTTCCCCGCTTTTATAAAGTAAGGTTTAATACTATCGTCATCACACCACATAATTTTCTTCAGAGTTTTTCCTTTTGACCAGTACAAACATTTCATTGCCATATATAAGAATGGAACCATAATCCTGCGTGTCACCTTGCCAATCTGTGCAAACTGTCCTCCATCAAAAAATATATGTCTTATCGGTATTTCTGCACTTGTTATAAATTCCATAGCTAAATCTGCGCCGATAGAAGACGCAACTATAAGTTCTATCTCTTTGATTCCTTGTTTTTCTAGAAATCGTACTACTTGTCGTACCTCATCTTTTTTGCTGTAATATTTCTGTCCAGAACAATACACTGTTGAAGTTGGCATAATGCAATAATATTCTCGTGCCAATTTCTCAGCAACTGGCATACTGCTTTCCCCAGTTACGCCCATTGCATGAAAGAAAAGAACAACAGGGTTTAATTTGTTTCCTAAAGTCTTAAATTCCATATTCTCACCTTATTTTTACTTTTCAGTCTTCCATTTTACAATAGCACTTCTTACATGTTGATCTATATCCAAACGTGTATTATGACATTCCTTTGGATGATGTTTCGCAGATTGAAATGCGATTCTCATAAATATACTAGAACCAACAGGCATCATCATCTTTAACATACTTTCAGGAAATACAAAATGAGTGCCATATTCATAAATAACAGCTTCTACCTTACATTCGTGTGGTCGTTCTTGTAGACGCTTTTTCATGCGTCTAATATATTTTGCGGTATCCCATAAGACATCATCTTCTGCCCCCATGAGTAATAGTGTTCCATGAATATTCTCTATTTTGATTGTTTCATCTTCAGTGATAGGATGTGCTATTTCAGAATCATCAAATAACTTTTTTGAATTGATCATATCACCAGTACGTTTTGTTTCTTGCTTAATAACATGCCAATACTCCGGATGTTTATAACAAAATGGCATATATGGAAGCAGTTTTCCTCTATAAGAAAATATAGATTCTCCTTCAACTGGCCATTCTTTACAGCCATCTTTATTCCCTTGCATAAATCCCTGCCATATAAAATCACTTGGAGTTAAGCCAATTGTGAGTGTGATATCTTTAAAATAAGAAGCAGCTGTTAAAGCGAGTGTTCCTGTAGTGGATGCACCAACAATTCCTATCTTCTTATTACCAAATGATTTTAACCATCTTATGGCTTTCTCTATACGTTCTAATGGATAATTATGATGTCCATAATCTTTTTTTGCGGGAGACATAGTCATCACATTTAAACCAAGCTTATGAAGCCATTTTACAGAAGTACGGGCTAAATAGTCTTCTGAATCATCACCAATCATCGCAATCATTGCACAGTCTGATTCTTTCTTACACTGCCAATAAACACCATAGAACCCATCCATTTCTGTATAAAAATGTCTTTTATTCATTATGATCATCTCCTTACCAAATGTGTTTCTCTAATACAATTATTTTATTAGATACATGAAAAACAAAAGGAATCTTTCCTATCAGATGATATATAGGCATCAATTGCTTCATTCCTTCTATAAGACTCACTTCTTTTAGAAAAGAAAATGAAGGGATCAGTCTTTCTAGTTCTTTACCATTTTGAATACCCCATGTAAATTTTGTGCGACTGCCTTCTATAGATTTTTCTTTAATGTGCTTCACCATAAAAGGTGACATCACTTCAACCATTATTGTGACATTTGAAAATGCATGTTTGATAATACAAAAGATCTTCTTAATATCATCTTCAGTTAAATACATAGTCAAACCTTCTATGATTACTAGAACGTCTTCTCCCTCATAATGAATACTGTCTGTATAAGACTCATCCATAGCTGACTTCGCGATTTGATAGATAGGTCCTGTTTCACTCAAAAACTGTTTTCTTATATTGATTGTTTCAGGTAAATCCAGATTATACCAGTGTTTATACTTTCCCTTCATACGATAACACCTTGTATCAAGGCCACATGCAATATTAATCACAATAGTATTCCTATGTTTATCTAAATATTCCTCTACCATCTTATCTAATACAATCGTTCTTGCAATCACACCAGAACGCATTGTTTTATCTTGATCTGCTTGAGAAAAGTCATAATCTAATTGTTTGACTATTGATACAGCCATTTCATCTTTGATTTTAGGATTCTTTTGAGTTGTTTCTTTGGCACGAGCATAAAGAGTCTGAATCATTGTTTCTGGTACACCTTTTACATTTATTTTCATTTTGAATCGCCTTCTTTTCTTACAACACAATGCATGCGCATCCCTTTACGTATTTCAAACTTCTCTACTTTTAATCCTGCTTCCTTACAACATTTATATACAACGTCTCTTGTAGGAACCTGAACATCTCCATGACCACATAAGTTTGCGAGAGGCATTTCAAATGTATTCATCAACCATATAAGTAACTTATTATCACTTGTAACGTCTCTAAGTATTAATCTACCATTTGAACGTAAGCATCTTTTTACACTATTAAAAAATGCCTGGGGATTTGGATAATGGTGAAAACTCATAGAACATATGATGACATCAAATGAATTATCATCAAAAGGAAAATTCTCGCAATCTCCTACTACAAATACTGCATGAGGAATATTCTTCTTTTTAGCCTGTTCAATCATTGCTGGAGTAAGATCTAGACCTGTATAGTGCTTATTAGGATATTTTTCTGATAGTAAAGAAATCATAGGTGCAGGTCCACATCCTGCATCTAGTAGATTCATGAATGGTTCTTTCTCAATTTCTTCTAAAATATCGGGATAATCTTTCTTACACATTTCATAGATGCCTGCATGATTGCCCTCATATCTTCCTGCTACTTCAGTAAATTCTTTGATTGATAACTGTTTATATTCTTCATTTGTCATATTTATAATCTCCATTTCTTAATATAAGAATAAAATTGTTTATGTAGTTCTCTCATTTCATCTGGTGCTTTCATCGCATGCTGGTACATGAATTTCTCTCCAAAACTGCTTTTGAAAGTTTGAGACAAAATATATGTAAGTAGAGACGTTGGTAAGAAGCGAAATATATGCATCTTACCTGGTGATAAAGTGTTGAGATTTTTATATAATGTATAGAAATTCTTTTTAAGCTGAGTAGCTGTTTTTCTCATAATCACTTGATCTTGTCCTACAGATTCTGGATTTTCTGTTTGATAATAAGCATCTGCAAGAGGTACAACCATTCCAAGGTGACATAACTGCCATATATGCATATCATTTACCTGTTGAAAAGGTATATGAGCATGTTTAAATATTTGTGAGAGCTGTTCGGTCCTTTTTGTCTTCTTTCCGGATATTTCAGAAAAAGTAGTGGGTTGTATAATTTTAGGAGTAAGTGCTGCAAAAAGTATATCATTTGTGATAGTGCCTCCAGCACCTGGAAAAGCAGGTAATATTCTTCATTTTCCCACAATACTTTCCCATTTTTCATAATTATCTAGTGAATTAACCATTGTGACGATGGTTTTACTTTTATTTGATTTTAATTCTATAAGAGCTTGATAGAGTTGATTTTCTCTGACAGTTAGAAAAATGAAATCATACCTATCATTATCTTGTAATTGATCAAGTACTCTGACATCTATTTTCTTAATAAGATTATTTTTCTTATAGAGAAGTTCTTGATTCTGGAGTATATCCAGTCTATGTCCTCTTGCATAAATAGTTGTATCATAGCCCGCTTCTTTAAATAAAACAGCGTATAAAGAACCAATCACGCCTGCACCATATATAAGTATTCTCATGATATCACCTCTTCGTTAGTTTAAACTAACTTACAGATTCAGTATATCACTATGAAATAGATATCACAATTAATATATTAGTTATAACTAACAAAAAAGCATGAATGTCATGTGTTCATGCTTATGATTCTTCATCTAATTGTCTTAATGTCTGTCCTTTTTCATTTTTCCCTTCAATATACCTGCCTTATACATGAGAACCTAGATCATAGGCTTCCTTAAGTTTATCATTGCCAGAAATAGCACCGCTATCAGACACACCGCCAGCAAGTATTGTACCTTTGATAGTTGTCTTTTCAAAGCAGTCAATCCAACCATTGAGTCCAGTAATGACTTTTTCAAAGACTTCATCTCCTTCTTCCGCAGCTGTCGCAAGAAGATAGACATCTCTGAACTTATAATCTTTAGAATACATTGGATTGAGACGATCAATTAATGTTTTCATCTGTCCACTCATTTCAAAATAATAAATAGGTGTAGACCATACAACAACATCTGCTTCTAGCACACTATTCATAATATCTGCGACATCATCCTTAATGACGCAGTGTCCAGTCTTCTGACATGCAAGACATCCAATGCAGAAACGAATATCTTTATTCTTAAGTGAGATATATTTGACTTCATTTCCAGAGTCTTTTGCTCCGTCCATAAAGCTTTTCGCAAGTAATTCTGAATTACTATTTGTTCTTAAACTTGTTGATAATACAACGACTTTTTTACTCATAATACCCTTTCCTTTCCTATAAGAATATCTTAAAGGTTAAAGTGCGCTTTAAGGCAAGAGAATTATTTCTTTTGAAGTATTTTACCTATTAGTTCTCCTATAACTGCAATCACAGAATAAACGATAATATAAATCCATGCAGAAGTGTTGTAGTAGATGAATAATGTAGGAATGAAAAGAATTGCGACAATAAGAGGATAGACGAAATCAAATGTATTTCTTAAGCCATAGATCAGAGAAGTAATGAGCGTAATAAGAGGAATGACAATTAACAGAATAGTCATGCCACTTCCTGTATCCTTTATTAGTATTGGAGCGAGATAAAAGGCAATGAACATAATGAAATAATAAATCCAGTTCTTTTTGAGTTTCTCCATAAATATTTCCTCCTTATGGTATATAATTAACAGAACATCTATAATATACAAATTAACGTGATTTATTCTTAAAATAGAATGCACCAATGATACATAGGACTATTCCAATCACAAAAGGAATGGCATATAAATAAGCAATACTTGCTGGTGCACTATTTCCCGCTACTTTGATTTTCCATTCCATATCACAATAATTATACGCAACAACACCACACATAATATGAGAAAGAATAACTGCAATCAATAAGAATAAACGATATAAGAGCTTCATATGAATTCCTCCTAGTTTTTTAGGTAGTGTCAAAAATCTATATCACATAGCATAAATACACTACCCTCAATTTTATCTATATAAACAGTAAAATGATTACTGAGTATA
>OIZP01000212.1_pt1 | contig 38786 bp, 40 predicted proteins | sample 1588531 | NCBI WGS metagenome assembly OIZP01 (sample SAMN03283283) | human gut metagenome | biome: human-associated habitat; material: feces | host: Homo sapiens | place: Peru | collected 2012
AATGATCCTGTGGTACTAGGTCGTCTAAAGTACTCATGATAAGTCCATCACGTTTAATGTTTGCACGATTAGTCATTGCCATATTTATATCCTCCAATTAAGCATCTTAATTATACCATTTTTAGGCCTTAATTGACAGGAAACGAAAAGACCGTAAGGCCACAAATTTGCTTAATTGGAGTGTGGACACTTACGGCATTAACTATATTATCACATACTATTCGATTTTAAAAGAAAAGACTGTTAACATTTAGTTTGTCAACAGTCTGACAGGAGAATTTCTCCTGTTTTTTTTAGATTTCTAGAACATAATACTTGGGTGTACTGAACTAAAGTTTAAATTGCTTTCAAATATTTCAAAATATGAAAGCACAATGTTATATGATTGCAATTGATTGCATATGCCTAGAATTGGTGATAGTATACAGTTAAAGGAGAGTGATATATATGGCAAATACAACAGCTGTTTATGCCCGTATTGATACAGGGCTAAAAGAAAATGCTGAAGAGATTCTTTCTCAGTTAGGCATTACGCCATCTAGTGCAATTCAGATGCTGTATAGTCAGATTGTATTAACCAGAGGTCTACCGCTTGACCTGCATTTACCTCCTACTAATCCAACTGCAATTGGTGGTATGAGTAGAGAAGAACTTGATGCAGAGTTAAGAAAAGGTGTTGAGTCATTAAAATCGGCAAAAACCTATACGGCAGATCAGGTTGATGCAGAATTGGCTAAGGAATTTGGCATATGAATGACAGGTATTCTGTAATCTATAATGAGGAAGCACGAAAAGATATTAAAGAGATTTATACTTATATTGCTTTTAAGTTAATGGTTCCTATTACTGCCGAGGACCAGATAAACAGAATTAGAAAATTGATCCATTCTCTTGACTGCATGCCTTCAAGATACCCAATTGTTGAATGGGAACCATGGAAGAGTTATGGAATGCATAGAGCACAGGTGAATCATTATGTTGTCTATTACGAAGTAGATGATAGTCAGATGGAAGTCATAATTATCAGAATGTTCTATGATGGGCAAGATGTAGAAGGTATTACGTCACATATTAGTACTGATAATTGAATATTTAAGGAACAGTCATGATGATAGTGCTGTTCCTTTTATATTTTAGGATAGAAAACTCTAAACATATGCAAAATCTATTCTAAAATATATTTTTTTAACACCTTTTTTAAGGCATTATAAAACCTCTATTCAAGACATAAGTTGAATAGATAGTGTATAATAGACATATCTTTGATACATAGAAAGGATGAATAATAATGAGACTATTTCATTTATCTGATCTTCATATTGGCTTAAAGCTGATGAATAGAGACTTAACTGAAGATCAACAATACATGCTTGATAAAATTGTACGTTATGCAAAAGAAAGACAACCTGATGCGATTATGATTGCAGGAGATATTTATGATAAGGCTGTTCCTAGTGCTGAAGCAGTGAGTTTATTTGATGATTTTGTGACTTCTTTAAAGGAAGCAGTACCCCAATCTACTATTATGATGATTTCTGGTAATCATGATAGTGCTCCTAGAATAGATTGTTTTAGACAGGTACTACTTAAACAGAACCTCTATATGGTAGGTAACCCTCCTGAAAAAGAAGAAGATCATATTGAAAGAATTACTTTAAATGACAATTATGGACCTGTACATTTCTACCTTCTTCCTTTTGTGAAGCCATCCATGGTTAAAAACATTATAGGCACTAACGATGGAAGAAATTATTCTTATAATGAAACACTTAAAAAATTAATAGAAAGAGAAGAAATAAATACAGAGGATAGAAATGTATTGATTTCTCATCAGTTCTATTTACCTGTTAATAAGAAAGCAGAAGAAATAGAACGTGCAGATTCTGAAATACGTACTGCAGGTAATATTGATGAAGTGAGTGGAGAAGTTTTACTTCCTTTTGATTATGCTGCATTAGGGCATATTCATAAGCCTATGAAGGTAGGAAGTGACTTGTATCGTTATTGTGGGACACCTCTCGCTTATTCTATGAGTGAGGCAGGACAGGATAAAGGTATTATTGAAATAGAAATGAAAGAGAAGGGTATTGTAGAAACACAGGTTCTTCCTTTAAAGCCACTCCATGAGTTAAGAATTATTGAAGGGGAATTAAAGGATGTATTAGAACAGTCTTGCGATGATTTTGTGAGAGTTGTACTCACTGATAAAAAGGATCTCAATATCTTTGAAATGCAGGAGAAATTAAAGAATGCCTTTCCTCGATTATTAGAAATTAGAAGAGAAAATATAAGAAAGAATAACTATCAGGCAGTTGTAAAGAAGGATGTCAAGATGGATCCATTTTCTTTATGTACTGATTTCTTAAATGGTGTTGATGAAGAAGAAAAAGAACTTTTAGAAGATATTATCAACCATGTGAAGGGAGTATAATATGAAGCCTATTAAACTTGTAATGGAAGCTTTTGGGTCCTATGCATCTAAAACTATTATTGACTTTAGTGAACCAAATCAGAACTTATTCTTAATTACTGGAGATACTGGTGCAGGTAAAACGACAATCTTTGATGCAATCGTTTTTGCATTATATGGTGAAAGCAGTTCGACTCTTAATAAAAAGACAGGAACTCTTTTGCAGAGCCAATTTGCTTCATTAGATGTCAAACCCTATGTAGAACTTACTTTTTCTCAAGGATATGGTGATGATGAAATGATTTATACGATTCATCGTATTCCTCAACATTATACTTATTATAAAGCAGGGGCTAAAAAGGGCTTGAGAAAAGAGAAAGCTGAATCTGGAAGTATCGCATTAATGATGCCGGATGGGTCTGAGTATCCGCAGAAGGAAGCCAATAAGAAGATTATTGATATTGTTCATTTGACTAAGGAACAGTTCATGCAGGTCGCAATGATTGCTCAGGGTGAGTTCATGGATGTATTACGTAAGACATCAAATGAAAAGAAGGAAATCTTTAGAAAACTTTTCCATACAGAAATCTATAATGATATTGTAGAAGAACTCAATCAACGTAGAAAAGAGACTGAGAAGAGTATTGGTGATATCAAGACAAAATGTATGAGTGAAGCAGGGCATTTAAGTGTAGATGAAAAACATGAACAATTGGTGTTCTACATTGAAGCAATTAAAAGAGGGGAAATCACTTATTTAGATGAACTTGTAGAAGAATTAGAAGGTTATTGTAAGAGTCAGGAAGAGAAACTTAATGAACAGAAACAATCTTTAAATAAAGCTGAAAAATTAAAGGAAGAGAAGAAATCTCAATTAGATAAGGGTAGAGAACTGATTGATGCTTATTCAAATTTGGAAGTAGCGAGAAAGCAGTTAACTGCTTTAGTTGTACAAAAAGAAGTGATTGAAAATAACTATAAGATGGCTTCAAAGATTAATCATGCTTATAAGATCAAACAGGCATATGAAACGTATGTAGATTGCAATAAACAGTTCCAGGATACTCAAAACAAGTTAGAGGAGCAACAAAAAAGAGAACCTGAACTTCGCTTAAAGTATGAAGAACTAAAAGAAAAGGGAGATCGTGCTGATAAAAAACACGAAGAATCCGTTCGATATTACACACAAGAAACAGAAAAAACTAAAAATGATTTAGAAAATAGAAAAGAATTAACTAATAAAGAAAATACTGCTTATAAAATAAACAAATTTATTGATGCATCGATTGAAGAACTTGATAAGTTAAGGGAATCTAAAAATGTTTTGGTATTGAAGCAGGAAGCAGGTAAAGAAGAATTAGAATCCTTAAAGGATGTTGAAAAAGAGAGTGTTGTTTTGGAGGGGGAACGTACCCAGTTCAAGTTAAAGATTGAAAGCTACAATCAGCTTGTTGATGATTTAAAGTCTATTCATTCTAAAGAAAAAGAATTTGTTTTATCACAGACCCATTATTCTAAGTTGAGTGAAGATTATCAATTCAAGAATTCTAAATATGAGAATGCGAATAAAGTCTTTTTAGATGCACAGGCAGGCATACTTGCTTCAACTCTTGTAGAAGGCACACCTTGTCCTGTATGTGGTTCTATTCATCATCCAACGCCTGCTTTATTAAAAGAAGATGAAGTACTGACTAAAGAAGAATTAGACAGCTTAAGACAAGAAAAAGACAATGCACTTGTATTAATGCAGGCAGAAAGTGCTAAAGCCTCATCTTTAAAAACAACATTGGATGAGATGAAAGTTCAATATGAACTTGATTTAAGTAAGCTTGGTGAGGCTCTTAAGTGTGAACACAACTTAGAAACAATTAAACAGACACTTGTGACTGAAAAACAATCTATCCAGGCTGAAGCGAATGATTTAAAACAGAAACAAAAACGTTTCAATGAATTAAATATACTTATCGAAAATATTGATAAACAATTGAACCAATATGATGAAAGGGTGACTGAATTAAATGAATCAGTTCATCAAGATCAAGTGAAGAAAGCCTCTCTTGATACGACTATTTCACAATTAAAGAGTCAGTTGTGCTATGTATCGCTAGAGGAAGCGCAGAAGGCCTTAACTCAGCTTATGAATGACCAAAAAACAGAAGAGACGGCCTATAAGATGTTTAAAATGAAAGTGAGTGCGTCTCAAAAAGCCTATGATGAGTGTCATACATTGATTAACACTTATAATGAATCTCTTCCACGATTAAAAGAAAGAGTTGCACAGGCAGATAACCATTATTCTTATCTAGTCGAAGAACTAAGCTGTGATCACTGGCAGGATATTATTTCTAAGTACCAGGAAAAAGATAGTCAGTCATTTAACCAGCAATATATTAGCTATACAAGAAAGCTTTCTGAATATACTTCTAAGAAGGAGACAATTGAAAAAGGAATTAATGGGCAGCCTTATCCTGAGCTTACTGTATTAGATAATAAATACAAACAGGCAGTAGATACTTATTCAACACAAGTAAAAGATGTACAGGCATTAGAACATATTTACTTAAATAACAGTAAATCATTGCATACTTTAAATGATATAGTCACTCATGCAAAAAAGCTGATTCATAAGAATCATCAATTGACAACTTTATATAATCAGCTTTCAGGTAATGTATCGGGATCTAGAATGGATTTAGAAACCTACGTTCAAAGAACATATCTAGAACGTATTCTTGTTGAAGCCAACAGACGTTTCTATGATATGTCTGCTGGTCAATATGAATTACATTTAAAGAATATTGAACAGGCGGGAGAAGGTAAAAACAAGGGTCTAGACTTAATGGTTTATTCTTTTGTGACTGATTCTGAAAGAGAAATTAATACATTGTCTGGTGGAGAATCATTTATGGCTGCACTTTCTTTAGCTTTAGGTATGGCAGATGAGATTAAGGAAAGTGCTGCAGGTATTGATTTAGATATCATGTTTATTGATGAAGGTTTTGGCTCTCTCGACGATCATTCAAGAGATGAAGCTGTTAAAGTACTTATGGATATGTCAGAAGGAACTAAGCTGATTGGTATTATTTCTCACGTATCAGAATTAAAACAGGAAATAGAAGATCAATTAGTTGTCTCAAAAGATGACAATGGTTCCCATGTAAAATGGCAGATCAGCTAAAAAAGATTGTCGTATGATATGCACTTATGGCATAATGAGTGTGCGAGGTAAATACAATGAAAAATATTATTACACTAAAAGATGCATCGGGTACAGATATTGAATTCAAGATGCTTGATCAATTCACTCATGAAGAACGTACATATGTCGTCCTTATGCCACATAATGAATCTACAACTCAGGTCTCTATCTATGAAGTAGTGCCTACTAAAGATGAGGGCGTAGATGGCTTATTAGGTATCACACCGGAATTGACTAATGTTCTCTTTGAAGTATTCAAAGAAAGAAACAAAGATAAATTCAATTTTGTAGAAGAATAGGCGATTGCCTATTCTTTTTTTTGGAAGTCATTATTTGTGCATGATATTTCTAATTGTATACATAAAGATAATATAAATAAAAAATAGTCATATTTGGGTGTTGTAATATATAATTGTTACTGTATAATAGAGTATGGCATTGAAAGAGGGGAAGCATTATCTTATGAAAGAAGAGAAAAAGACAAATGCTGATTATAATGGGGAAGATAATCAGTTCAAATGCCAAAAGAAATTCTCCAATATACATATGATGAGAAATGGCTATCAGTATTCTGATCGTTACCTTGTCATCAAGGCATCTCATTATATGCAAAAAAGGAAGCTGTAAGGTTCTTAATTGAGCCTTACAGCTTCTTCTATTTTTCATTGTAATGTGTATAAAATATGTTAGAATAGTGAAGGTTGAATTATTTGTGGTAAGAAATGGAGGATAATTTTATGGGGCTACAATCTAGTAGAAACATGAATCTCGCAGATCCTATTATTATTGCAGGATTAGGAGGACTTGGTGGCGGTGTCATTGATTCCTTAAAAGGTAAAATAAAAAATGATTATGATGATATAAATAGAGTAGAAATGAGAATTGTGGATATGACTTCTCATGTTAAGAAAACACATATAACAAATGATGAAATCATTATCCTAGATCCTCGTGGAACAGATTGTGACAGAACACTTGGACAGAGCATCTTTAGAGATGAAAAGGTTTATGAAGGTATTAGAAGTGAATTTAAGACACTTATTGAGAAGATGATCTCTATTGCTGGAGAAGATCATATTAATGTATTGATCGCATCTGGTATTGTTGGTGGTACTGGTGGAGGTATCTTTGTTGATTTCACTTATATGATTCATGATTTGTTTAGAGAATGTCATCATAAGAACTATAGTATTTGTGCTTATATGTTTGATGCTGAAAGCACAGATGATCAGGATGAAAAGAATCAACAGATGAAGCGAAATGGTCAGGCAGCTTTAAAAGAATTACAACATAATATGAATCTCATTACGCAGGAACATCTTTATCATGCAACAATCGGACAACGAGAAATCACTTGCAGAAAGACATTATTTGAAGAATATAAACACATTTCTTTTTGTCTAGGTGATGATGATAAACTCGATGACTTAAAAAAGCGTATGAGTACATTAATGATTGAAGAATTCTTATACTAAATCCGAACGACTATATAATGCTTTTCCAATAATTTCTACAGGAAGACTTTCTACTTCTTCCTTAGAATAATAACGTGCATCTACAGAAGGGTTAGCTGGCTGTAAAATCAGTAACCCTTCTTTTTTTATAACCTTTTTTACAGTCACTTCACTACGTCCTATTAAGACGACCGCAATTGTCCCACTTGGTACATCCTGACATTTCTTGACATACAAAAGATCACCATCATGAATATGTGCACCCGACATAGAATCTCCCACGACACGTAAAAAGAAATCACCACGATAATAATCATCCTGTGTGACCTGTTCATACCCTTCAAAGTTTTCATCAATAAGCAAGTCATAACCTGCTTTAACTTCTCCTAGCACGGGCTTTTCAAAACGTTCTTCATTATTAATAAGTGATTCTACATCAGCGCCTAATATAAAAGAGAGTTTTTCTATGACTTCAGGATTGGTTACTTTTGTATCTCCTTTTAACCATCTAGTAACAGTTGAACGATTTACGCCTAACTGCTTCGCAATATACTCATTCGATACACCCATCTTTTCCTTATACTTTTTTAGATAATCTTTAAAATTCATTGAATCCACCTCTTTTTAGGCATTATACAATAAATTACATTTTGGTGCAATGAAATGCGTCACTCAATGTATGTACACAATCAATATGGTGCAAAACGGATTGAAATATGCACCACCACTTACTATAATAGTAATAACAGGAAGGAGAGAGAATGATGAATAAAGTATATCTATGTATTGATTTGAAAACTTTCTTTGCATCTGTAGAATGCAGTGAAAGACATCTTGATCCCTTTAAGACAAATCTTGTTGTTGCGGATCCAACAAGAGGTAATGGTGCTTTGTGTCTCGCAATTACACCTAAGATGAAAAGCATGGGGATTCATAATCGTTGTCGTATATTTGAGATTCCTAAAGGGGTTGAGTACATCACTGCTATGCCTCGTATGCATCTCTATATGGAATATTCAGCACGTATTTATCGTATTTATTGTCGTTTTGTCTCATCGGATGATATTCATGTTTATTCTATTGATGAATGTTTTATTGATATCTCGTCTTATATGCATCTTTATCATAAGAGTGCGAAAGAGTTCGCAAAAATGTTGATGAAAGCAGTATTTGACGAGACGCATATTACTGCGACTTGTGGTATAGGAACCAATCTCTATCTTGCGAAAGTCGCCCTTGATATTATTTCTAAGCATACGAAAGAGAATATCGGTATACTTGATGAAGAACGTTATCAGAAATACTTATGGCATCATTTGCCAATTACTGATTTCTGGCATATGGGAAGTGGAACAGCCAATCATCTATTAAGACTGGGTGTGGTGGATATGCATGGTATTACACAGATTCCTGAAGAGGTGCTCTATAAGGAGTTTGGGATTAATGCTGAATATATAATTGATCATGCCTGGGGACGAGAATCGGCTACAATTGCTTCTATTAAGAAGTATCGTCCTAAGAATGAATCAGTCAATAATTCACAGGTTCTCTTTTCTGATTATGAATATGAGGATGCTTTACTTGTTGTGAAAGAGATGGTTGAATTGAATGTTTTAAGACTTGTTGAATCACATCTTGTCACAAATCATATTAGTCTTTATATCGGTTATTCACGTACAGATGGCGGGGGATGGACAGGAAGTTCAAGGAAGTTAACTGTTTGTACAAATTCCTTGAATATTCTTATGGATGAATTCATCTCTCTTTATCATCTAAAAGTCAAGAAGGGGAGAATGATCAGACAGATTTCTATTTCTTTTGGAGATGTTTTAGATGAGTGCTATGAATCCTATGATTTATTTAGTGATATAGAGGCATTAGAGGAAGAAAAGAAGCTGCAGAGAGCGATTGTCTCTATTCGTCATAAGTATGGGAAGAATGCAATATTAAAGCTTATGAATAAACAGGAAAAAGCGACTACAGAGAAGAGAAATACATTAATAGGAGGTCATAATGCCTAAGAAGGTGGATCGTGCACGCTTGTTTTTAAGTTTTGATGCACTTAAAGGATTTAAAGAACTGCTTGTAGAAGATGCATCTGTTCCAAGAAAAGAACTATGCGAAGATCAATGTTATGAATTGGATTGGAAGATTCATCAGTTAAAGGAAGGTGATCAAGTAGAGGTCATCTATTATACTGGTTCATCCTATTCAAAAATCACAGGAATTGTACAATCTATCAACCTCACTCATCACTATATCTATATAAATAATCATAAAATACAGCTAATGAATATTTGTTCATTAGAACTATAATGTGTTCTTTTTTTATGCCCAATCTTTTGCCACACCTTTCTTTATTAAAAGTTGTACAGATATAATAGGTACAGAAGGGGAAGTGAGGCGTGTGCTGAATTATCAAAAATTGTTGATGCCTTATAAGAATTTTAAAGGGGATCATATTATCGTTTATGCATTTTCACACAATCGGTCTTATAAACTTTCTGATCAGGCATCTACTATCGCAAATATTACGGATGCATATCAGTTGGACGCTGATATGAAGGAGAAGATTTCTGCTATTTGTTATATGCATGATGCGCAGATCAGTAAAAATGAAATCATTATGATGATTGATGATGATGAACTTTATACAAAGCTCAATGAGTATGGGAAAATGTTATTGGAAATAGAAAATCTATTCACACAGGGAAGTGCATATTCACAATGATATGCACTTTTTTTATTTATTCGAGGAATATGATAGATATTTTTAAAAAGTCTATCATGTGCTATAATGAATGTGAAGAAGGTGAATAAGATGTGTAAAACTACACTACAAGAAGAAATAAAAGCTTTGATGTCTCTTTATCATCTAGGAAAAGCACCTTTATCTTATGCTTTAGGCTTTGGTGAAGTCACTATTACACGTTATTTGCAGGGAAGTACACCACATCCTGATTATGCACAAGTTATTCACAGTGCACTATGTGATATTGATTATATGATGGATTTAGTCAATAGTAACCATGAGAAGATGGGTCCTGCCTTTAAGAAGGCAATTAATCGCTGCCTGGAACTTAAATCACAATTCTCCTGTTCAAAAGAGATTCTAGAAGTCATCTCATATCTTTTTTATAAATTAGAAGAATTGACTCCTATGCAGTTAGAATCCTATCTTTATTTTATTCAGGCTTATTCTTATCCTGAACCACTTTTTCATGAACATTGTGAAGCATGGAAGCAGGGAGTGATTTATCCTGATGTCTATCATCTATTCTCTACATTCCCATTTAAGGTTCAGGATGATGTACGTTATAAGATCATTGAAGATGCTTATCATCATCTTGATGATTCAAAGAAACAATTCATTGATGATATTCTCAATACATTCTCTCGTTATCCTTTAAAGACACTTGTCACACTCGCAAAAACAGGTCCATGGAAAAATAACTATCAGGAAGATAAAGTAACAGTCATTCCGCAACAGGATATACAGAACTATTTCAAGAGGAACTAATATGGAACAATTATATACACTACTCAAGAATTCCCTCAATGAAGAAATGGGGTGGATGATTGATCATCTATATGAGGATTATAAAGATACAGAAGATATTCTTGGTTTTGCATTAAGCTGTGAGAAGATCTTACGTCTTTATTATGGGGCAGACATTCATGAACAGATTAGAGATCTGCTCATTTACGTTTTCTATGTTTACTTAGATTATGATGAAGACAAGATAGAATTACTCTTAGGCGAATATGACCCTGAACATAATCAATATATACAATAACATATTTAGTGATAATACAAATATTATGGATATATAGAAAACGATATTACTAATAATATAAATGAATTGGATAATACTTTGAAATGAAGTATAATAGAAGAGAAAGGAAGTGTTAATTGTGTGGTATCAAGAAACAGTATTTTATCAAATCTGCCCACTAGGACTTTGTGGTGCGCCTGAAAAAAATGATGATATCCAGGCTCATCGTATTTTAAAAATCAAGGAGTTTGTACCATATCTTGAAGAATTAGGAATAGGTGCTGTGTATTTCAATCCTGTATTCAACAGTGATTCACATGGCTATGATACGCGTGACTATAATCTCATCGATACGCGTTTAGGTACAAATGAAGACTTTGAAGAAGTATGTAAAACACTCCATGAACATGGTATTAAGGTTGTGTTGGATGGTGTATTCAATCATGTTGGAAGAGGCTTCTTTGCGTTTAGGGATGTCCAGGAAAAAGGACCTTCAAGCCAATATGCGAACTGGTTCCATATCAACTTTGATGGAGATTCAAGCTATGGTGATGGATTCTGGTATGAAGGATGGGAAGGTCATTATGAGCTTGTTAAATTAAATCTAGATAATCCTGATGTTCAGCATTATTTACTCGATGCAGTCGATTACTGGATTAGATGCTTTGATATTGATGGCTTAAGACTAGATGTTGCTTATTCATTACCTAGATGGTTTATGGCAATGTTATCAGATCATTGTAAGAGTCAGAAACAGGATTTCTTTATGCTAGGAGAAGTTTTAGGTGATAATGCAGGTTATATGTATACAGAAGCTAAACTAGATGCGATTACTGATTATCCATCATATAAAGCTTTCTGGTCTTCATTCAATTCTTTGAATATGTTTGAATATGCTCATACACTAAAGAGAAATGCGATGGATATGTATAGAGGAAGAGACTTGCTTACATTTGTAGATAACCATGATGTGAATAGAATATCTAGTACTCTGACTGATGAAAGAAAACTACCATTAGTGTTTGGCTTACTTATGGCAGTTCCTGGTATTCCATGTGTTTATTATGGTTCTGAATGGGGTATTAAGGGTGAAAAGATTCAAGGCGTGACTGATGCACCACTTCGTCCAGAACTTGATGCACCTGCACCAAATGATTTATCTGATTTAGTTTCTAAATACATTCATATGCGTAGAGGACATAAAGCACTCTCTATGGGAGATTATAAAGATCTTGTATTGACTAATAAACAATATGTATTAGAAAGAAACTATGAAGGAGAAAAGATTGTGGTCGCATTAAATATTGATGATGCACCTTATACAATCTATCCACCTATTGAACATGGTTCTTATCAGAATCTTATGAGTGGAGAAATGGTGGATTATAACGGACAATTAGAATTACCACCACTTTCAATCACATATTTATATAAGCATGCATAAGGCTGAGCAATCAGCCTTTTATAAAGGAGAAAAAAATGCAGGAAGATATTATACTTAAAATCTCAGAACAATTAAATATTAAGACAGACCAGATACAAAATACATTAAAGTTATTAGAAGATGGCTGTACAGTTCCTTTTATTGCTCGTTATCGTAAGGAACTCACTCATGGATTAGATGAAGAACAAATCCGTGTGATTCAGGAACAATATGACTATCAGGTCAATCTTAAAAAGAGAAAAGAAGAAGTTCTTGCAAGAATAGAAACACTTGGACATTTAAATGATGACATTGTGAAGATGGTTGAAGCTTGTACACGTTTATCACAGGTAGAAGATATTTATCGTCCATATAAGCAGAAAAAGAAAACAAGAGCGAGTGTAGCCATTGCAGCTGGACTAGAACCTTTATCTAAAACACTTCTTTCTTTACCACGTACATTTAATGAAAAAGATATAGATGCCTATTTGAATGATACAATCACTTCTAGAGAAGAGGCATTGCAGGGTGCTAAGGATATCATTGCGGAAAAAATTTCTAATGATATGACAGTACGTAATAAGATTGTTGATTCTATGATGCATTATGGACGACTTGTCACATCTAAAAAGAAGAACGCGGTTGATGAAAAGATGACCTATAAGATGTATTATGACTATTCTGAAAATGTCTCACGTATTGCGACACACCGTATTATGGCTATTGATAGAGGAGAAAAAGAAAAAATTCTCAATGTCTCTATTAGTATCAATGAAGACTATATCAAAACATTTGTCGCAAGACGTTATATTAAGAATCCTAAGAGCCCAACAGCAAAATATGTAGATGAAGCCATTGATGATGGCTTAAAGCGTCTCGCTTATCCATCACTCGAAAGATTAGTGAGAAATACTCTTACTGAAAAAGCACAGGATGCAAGTATTGATGTCTTCTCTGATAATCTAGGCAAGCTTCTCTTACAGGCACCGATGAAAAATAAGAGAATCTTAGGCTTTGACCCAGCTTTTCGTACAGGATGTAAACTTGCAGTTATTGATGAATCAGGTAAGAAACTTACAGTCGATGTTATCTACCCACATCCTCCAGTCGCAAAGGTGAAGGAATCAGAAAAGAAACTTGTAGACTTATGTCAGAAGTATGATGTTAACCTGATTGCGATTGGGAATGGGACAGCCAGTCGTGAAAGTGAAGCATTTGTCGCAAATACTATTAAGAAATATCACTTACCTGTGAGCTACACAATAGTCAGTGAAGCAGGAGCGAGTGTTTATAGTGCTTCAAAACTAGCGATAGAAGAATTCCCAGACCTTCATGTAGAACAAAGAAGTGCTATCTCTATTGCAAGAAGACTACTTGATCCTTTATCAGAACTTATCAAAATCGATCCCCAGTCTATTGGAGTAGGGCAGTACCAGCATGACCTTCCTACTGCGCAACTTAAAGAAAGACTTGATTTCGTTGTAGAAAAAGCGGTTAACTTAGTTGGTGTAAATATCAATACAGCCAGTCCAACACTTCTAAAAAATGTATCTGGACTCAATGCGGCAACAGCCAATAGTATTGTCGCTTATCGTGAAGAAAATGGTAAGATCATGAGCCGTAAAGAAATGAAGAAGATTCCTAAAATTGGACCTAAGGCTTTCCAGCAGGCAGCCGGATTCTTAAGAATAGAAGAGGGCAGTGAACCACTCGATCGTACGAATATCCATCCAGAATCTTATGATGCGACAAAAGCAATCTTAAAGGCATTAAACTTGACTACAAAAGATTTAGGTACAGATAACTGTAAGAAGGCTGTCTCACAGGCTAATATCGCAGCCCTTAAAGAACTTACAGGACTTGATGACTATACACTTAAAGATATCCTAGACTCTATTATGAGACCTTTAAGAGACTATCGTGATGATTATGATGGACCAATCTTAAGACAGGATATCTTGACTTTAGAAGATCTTCATGTACACGATAAGCTAGAAGGGACAGTCCGCAATGTCGTTGACTTTGGTGCCTTTGTAGATATTGGATTACATGAAGATGGACTTGTCCATATCTCTAAAATGAGTAAAAACCGTATTAAACACCCAAGTGATGTTGTCTCTGTAGGAGATATCGTAACGACATGGGTAGATACAATTGATGAACAAAGACATAAAGTACAATTAACTATGATTGATCCCAACAAATAGAAAAAGATGATTCCAAAAAACGGAATCATCTTTTTAGCTTCCATAGGTGAAAGAATACATCTATACCAAGTAACATAGAAATAGTAAATAATACAATAGACATATAATAAGACTCGGTCAATACACCACATAACATACACATACAGCTAAATACTGTTTTTATAATGATTGAGAACTGCTTCTTTTGATAAGTTGTTCTATTGTAATCATCACTCTCAGTCACATTGACATGTAACTGACCATTCTTACTCATCTTGATTAAATCATAGATAATCTGAGGTAATGCATAGCTTTTCTTTAATGTCTTATAAAGGTCCTGACCTATTTTTAATCCTTGATCCTTATAATTCAGATCTTTTAGTACTGTATTACGCTTATGATTAATTAATATCTCAATGAGATTAGAAGAAGGACTGATCTTCTCTAAAGTTCCTTCAAGAGTCACTAAACAACGACATAATAGAGTCAGTTCTGTCGGTATCGCAATATCATTACTTGTCACAATATCAAAACATTTCTGGATTAATTCAGAGAAGTTATAATCAGATAAGCTCTTAGCTTTATATTCACTTACAATTGAATTTAATTGTTGTAATAATTGTGTTTCATCTATCTCATGATCCGGTGTTACTAACATCAAGAATGCTTCTTCTAGATCATAAATATCATCTTCAATGAGTGCCTGTAAAGCAAGCGATAGGATATGCTGAGTAAAGGATGACACAGTTCCCATCATGCCAAAATCTATCCAGGCAATTTGACCTTCATCTATTAAGATATTGCCAGGATGAGGGTCTGCATGAAAGAATCCATCATCTAGAATCTGTTTACAACAGTTATCGGCCATCTTCAAGGCAATCTCATCTAAGTCATATCCTTCATACTTTAATCTCTTTATTGCATCAATAGGAATACCATCGATATAAGAATAAACAAGCAAATGATTAGTTGTATATTCATTATAGACATGAGGTGTTTTAATATAACGTATATCTTTTTGATTATTCGCAAAGACATTCATATTATTCGCTTCATTGAGAAAGTTCATCTCTGTCTGGCTTGTACGCCATAATTCATCAATAATAGAACGATAATCAATCAGATCACCTGTTCCCGTCACCATTTTCAACAAGCGAGGAAACTTATGCATAATACGTACATCAGCTTCCATGATTTCATGAATATGAGGTCTTTGAACCTTTAATACAACTGTATCACCATTTAATAAATGTCCTAAATGAACCTGCGCAATAGACGCACATCCAATAGGCTTTTCCTCTATATCCTTAAATACATTCTCTATTGGCTGTCCTAGTTCTTCTTCAATAATACTACGAATAGTAGAAAAACTAAGAGGCGCAATAGACGCTCTTAGTTTTTCAAACTCTTTACAGTATTCGAGAGGTATTAAATCACTACGCATTGACATGATCTGTCCTAATTTGACATAAGTAGGACCAAGATCTTCAATTATTTCTCTTGCCTTGATAGGAGTCAGACCACTTTTAATATCATGTTTCTTGATAATAGAGAGTATTTCTCTCATACGTTTAATATTACTGATTTTCTTCATGATCTAATGCATCAAGCTTCTGGCGCAAAGCATTACGTTCTTCTTCAGTCATGTTTTCTACATGTTCTAACAAGTCTTCACGTGCTTTTCTTTTTAATTCTTCATTCATCGCACGTCCTTTATTGATGGTATCCTGACCTTTTTTCGCAAGACTATCGGTTAAGTCTTTAGAACGATCAGCGACCTCAGCAGCTGCACCAATACCTACAAGTACTGTCTTTTTCAACAATTCACTCATAGCCATATGAATACCTCCTTTCAAATACTATTTTATCACAACTACAACCAGTGGTTAAGTAATATAGACCTTGAAAGAATAATTGTGCTATAATGAAAAAACGAAAGGGAGTTATCAGTATGAAGAAAGAAGAATATATAGGTGTATTTGATTCAGGTGTTGGAGGAGTGAGTGTCTTACAGGCTATTCATGAAATGATGCCAGGAGAGAATCTTTATTTCTTTGGTGATTCACTTAATGCACCTTATGGGGAGAAAACATTAGAAGATGTCCAGCAGCTTACTCTTAATGCGATAGAGAACATGAATAAGAAGAAGCATTTAAAGGCCATCGTAATTGCCTGCAATACAGCAACAAGTGCTGCTGTGACATTATTAAGAGAAAAATATACAGATATTCCTGTCATTGGTATAGAACCTGCATTAAAACCAGCAGCTTTATCTAAGAAGAATAGCTGTATTCTCGTTATGGCAACAGCCAATACATTACGTTTAGATAAGTTTCATCAATTAGCTGAAAGATATGATAAATCAGCCACTATTATTCCAGTTCCATGTTATGGACTTGCCAAACGTATTGAACAGGGAAATTTAGATCAACCAGATCTCATTGAGTTACTTACAGATTTAATAGGTCCTTATAAAGGTAAAGTAGATAGTGTCGTACTGGGATGTACACATTATCCATTTGTAAAAGATCAAATAGCGACAGTTTTAGGTGATATTCCAATGTTTGATGGAGCCTATGGAACAAGTAAACATCTTTATAATTGTTTAAAGGAATGTGATTGTTTGAATGACCAGGAAGAAGGAGATATCCTTTATGGTTCATCCAAGGAAGATGAAATTCCTATTTATAAAACATTTATGAATACACCAATCGTATAAAAAGCCATTCACATGGCTTTTTTACTAGGAGAACGTATGAACTATATTATTATCAATAAAGACAACATAGACACAGAACATATATGTTGTGCTATGTCTAACAAAAAGAGTCTTCAAAAGAAAGAATGGTTAAAACAAAGATTTGATGAAGGTTTAGTATTCTATCGAAGTGAAGAAAGAGGTAAATGCTTTATTGAATATATTCCAGATCAATATGCCTGGATACCTATTAATTCTCATGGTTATATGTATATTAATTGTTTGTGGGTATCTGGTTCTATGAAGGGACATGGATATTCAAGTGACTTATTAAACTATTGCATAGAAGATGCACGTCAAAAGGGCTATAAAGGTGTTTGTATTCTATCGTCTAAAGGACGTAAGAAAGAGTTCCTTTCTGATTATAAATATTTGACACATAAAGGGTTTAAGATAGCCGATGAATCAGATAATGGTATTATACTTATGTATCTTCCATTCACTGAAGTTGATCCACCGCAGTTTAAAGAATGTGCCAAACATCCGCATATCAATGAACAGGGCTTTGTATTATATTATACAGATCAATGTCCTTTCACAGATTATTGGGTACCACGCATAGAAGAAGTGGCAAAAGAATACAACATTTCTTTAAAAACGATTCATATCACAACACGTGAACAGGCACAGAACCTCCCAACACCAGTTTCTACCTATGCATTATTTAAAGATGGAGAATTTTTAACTCAAGGGATCCTTAATGAAAAGAAATTCTTAAAATATGCAAGAATAGATATGCAATAACATATTTTCCCACAAAAACCACATTTAGGTATTAAGTTTAAGATATATACTAGAATCAGAAAGTGAGAGTGGTATTATGAACAACGAAAATTTAAAAGATGTTTATGAAAAGCAGAATAAAAAGAAAGTCAGTCGTTTAAGCAAAAATATAGGTAAAGCATTTATTGTTGTGGCATTAGGTTTTGGTGGAGGCGCTGCTGGTTCTTATTTTATGAATAATCAGGGTACTACAGTAGTGACGAAGACTACTACAACTAAAGCAGCAGGTACATCAAATGATGCATCAAGTATCTCTTCTAAGATGACACAAAGTGTTGTAGCCATTACAACAGAAAATATCTCAAGAGATAACTTCTGGTATGGTTCACAGGTATCAAGTGGTGCAGGTTCAGGAGTGATCATGAGCAGCGATGGTTATATTATTACTTGCGCTCACGTTGTCTCTGGTGCAAGTACAATTAAGGTCACTACAAGTGATAATAAAACATATGATGCAACATTAGTAGGAATCTATAGTGATAATGATATTGCAGTGCTTAAGATCAATGCAACTAATTTAAAACCAGCAACATTTGCGAATAGTGATAAATTAGTACAGGGTCAATCTACATATGCAGTAGGTAACCCAGAAGGTACATTCAGTGATTCTATTACTTCAGGTATCGTATCAGCCTTAAATCGTAAGATTACAGTACAGCTAGACAATGATGACTCGTCTTCATCGAGTGATTATGGTCGTTTTGGTCAGCTTTATAGCTCTACTAAGACTATCTCTATTTCAGTTATTCAGACAGATGCAGCTGTTTCTCCAGGTAACTCTGGTGGAGGATTATTTAATGGAAATGGTGATCTCATTGGTATTGTGAATGCAAAATCATCCGATACAAACAGTGAAGGTCTAGGATTTGCGATTCCTTCAAATACTGCATTAAAGATTGCGAAAGAACTCATCAACAAAAGTAGATAATGGACAAAAAGGACAGTTTCTGTCCTTTTTTGTTAATATGGAGTTTATAATTAAATACTATATTAATGACATGGAGGTATTTTATGAAAGAAAAATTTATCAGATTCATGCAGGGAAGATATGGTGGGGCAGATAAGCTCAACAGTCATCTCATGTATTTATTGTTTATTTTAGTTATTATAGAGTTATTTACTGGTTCAAAACCATTAATGATCTTAAGCTTATTTTTGATGATTTATATTTATTTCAGAATATTTTCTAGGAATATCTATAAACGTTATCAGGAAAACCAGAAATATGTACAGTTTATCGCACCTATTACAAAAAAGGTAGATTTCTTTAAGAGAAAAAGAAAAGATAAAACACATAAATATTATAAATGTCCAACATGTAAACAGGTTGTTCGAGTACCCAAAGGACGTGGAAAGATTGAAATCAGCTGTCCAAAGTGTCATACTAAGTTTATCAAAAGAACTTAGGGGGGACTAAATATGTTGAAGGTATTACTTATTCCAGCTTTAGATGATTCAAATATTGAACTTATTAAAAAGTCATGTTCTGATATGAACCTTTTAAAGGTAAACAAAGATGATTTAACACAGGAAATGATTGATGAAGCAGATGTCATTGTAGGTAATCCACCAAGACAATTTAACTTGAATAGACCTACACTAAAAGCGCTATTATTAAATAGTGCAGGAAATGATCAATTTCTTTTACCAAACATCTTAAATAGACAAACACTTCTTACAAATGCAAGTGGAAGCTATGGTCATGCTATTTGTGAACATATGATGGGAATGATCTTAAGCTTTAATAAGAATCTACGTTTTTATTATGATCGACAGAAAGAAGCAAGATGGACACCATTATTTACTGGTAGAGAAATTTATGGCTCAAATGTCTTATTACTTGGAGTAGGGGATATTGGTACTGAATTTGCGAAAGTATTAAAGGTACTTGGTGCCAATGTCACAGGACTAAGAAACTCTTATAAGGAACATCCTTATTGTGATAACATTATCACTTCTAAAGAATTACATGATGTATTACCAAAGATGGATTATATTATTACTTCTTTACCAGCAACCAATGCAACATTCCATATGTTAAGCCATGATGAGTTCTCATTAATGAAAGAAGATGCTATTGTATGTAATGTAGGTAGAGGTAGTGTGATTGATACTTATGCTTTATTAGAAGCATTAGACAATAAGTCTATTGGTGGGGCATTACTTGATGTTTTTGAAGAAGAACCATTACCAGCTGATTCACCATTATGGAAGAATCCGAGAGTCATGATTACACCTCATTGTTCTGGTGGATATCATTGGAAGAGCGTACAGGACTATTATACACAATTAGTCATTAGAAACCTTAATCACTTAAAGAACCAGGAACCATTAGAAAACCTTGTTAATAGAACAAAAGGTTATTAACATAGACTCACTCTACTTTTTTTCACAATTTGAAAATAATTTTTTTATCTTGTAAGCGATTTAGAAATATGCTAGTATAAACCACGGAAGTTAATAGGATAGTGATTGTTTAAGTACAAGCTAAACCTGTTTGTCCCACGACTCTTTTTTTGTTGTGGAATAAGCAGGTTTTTATTTTTGGAGAGAGGCATATGAAGATCAGTAAATTACTAAACAACAATGTAGCAGTCGTTATTGAAGATGATGAAGAAAAAATAGTGATGGGTAGAGGAATCTGCTTTAAAAAGAAAGCAGGAGACTTTATTGATCCAAAACAGGTAGACAAGGTATTCTTCTTAGAAGATCAAGAAGTATCAAGAAGATTTAAAGAACTTATTGTCAATATTCCTTTAGAATATTTACAGATTGGTGAAGAAATCTTTGATGAAGCTAAGATGACTTTGGGTAAAGCAATCAATGATAACTGCTATATTGCCTTGGTAGATCATATCTATACCGCTTGTGAAAGAGTCAAAGAAGGTATTTTTGTAAAGAATGCCTTATTGTGGGATATTAAACGTTTCTATAAAATTGAATATGAAGTGGGTAAACGTTCCTTACACATTATTAAAGAAAAAACCGGTATTGAACTGAATGATGATGAAGCAGGATTCATAGCTTTACATATTGTGAATGGACAATTAGATGAAGACTCACATGATATGTATGAAATCACTCAAATCATGCAGGAAGTGGAAAATATTGTTCGTTATCACTTTAGAATTGAATTCAATGAAGACAGTGCTTACTATTATCGATTTGTTACGCATTTAAAATGCTTTGCACAGCGTTTACTAGAACATAAGACTCAGGAATCACAGGAAGATGATCTTTTATCTGTTGTACAGGTTAAATATGCCAATGCCTATCAATGTGTAGAAAAGATTGCACAGTTTATTCTTAAACAATATAACTATGAACTTTCCGACGAAGAAAAACTCTATCTTACAATACATATTCATCGTGTTGTGTATTTAGGGAATAGTCGTTAAACTTGGATGGTGACATTAAGTTGGCCAAACCTTCAATTTTCATTTACTTAGGAAAATATGGAGGAAAAAATTATGGGTAAATATGAAAAGTTAGCCGAAGAGATTTTGGAAAATGTAGGGGGAAAAGAAAACATCAACTCCCTTACACACTGTATTACAAGACTAAGATTCCGTTTGAAGGATGAATCTAAAGCCAATGATGAAGCTTTAAAAAACAATCCTGGCGTAGTGACAGTCATGAAATCAGCAGGACAGTATCAGGTTGTTATTGGAAACCATGTCCCTGCCGTATTTGAAGATGTATGTGCCATTGCAGGTATTAATAATGATGCACCTGCAGCAGAAGCAGAAGCACCTAAAGGTGTATTAGATACACTTATTGATATTATTTCAGGATGCTTCCAGCCAATCTTAGGTCCACTATGTGCTGCAGGTATTATTAAAGGTTTAAATGCTTTATTAGTATTCCTGCTAGGTGCAGGTTTTAGCGCAAGTGGTACTTATTTAGTACTTAATGCGATTGGAGATTCTATCTTCTATTTCTTACCAATTATTTTAGGCTATACAGCAGCTAAGAAGTTTAATGTGAATGTCGTTGTAGTGATGATCATCGGTGCATCTTTATGTTATCCAACAATCCAGACAGATACATTATCAGCAGCAGGAAAAGCAATCGGTACATTACCAATGATTGGTGCTTATTATACTAAATTCTTAGGTATTCCATTTATTTCTGGTAATTATACAAGTACAGTTGTTCCAGTTATCTGTATCGTGGCACTTGCTGCACAGATTCAGAAGATTGCGAAAAAGTATGTACCAGAAATGTTACAGAACTTCTTTGTACCATTCTTTGTATTAATTATCTCATTACCAATTGGATTACTCGTTATTGGTCCAGTTGTTGGATTATTAACACAGGTATTATCTAATTTCTTTGCAGCTTTATATAAACTTTCACCAATTGTTACTGCTACTGTAGTTGGTGCGTTCTGGCAGTGTTTAGTAATATTCGGTTTACACTGGGCATTAGTACCAATGGCTATGGTCAACCTTGGTAACTTAGGTTTTGATACAATCTTACCTGGAATGACAGGCACAACTTTTGCGGCAACAGGTATCATGATTGCGACTTATTTAAAAACGAAGGATCCTAATAAGAAGGCTCTTGCAATTCCAGCGACTATCTCCGCATTCTGTGGTGTTACAGAACCAGCTATCTATGGTTTCTTGTTACCAGAAAAAACACCATTTGTATTCTCTTGTATCGGTGGAGCAGTAGGTGGCGCTATTATGGGTGCTTTAAACGCTAAAATGTATGTTATGGGTGGTTTAGGTATCTTTTCAGTAGTAAGTTTTATTTCACCTAAAGGTGAAGCAAGTGGTTTAGTTGCAGCACTTATCTGTGGTGCTGTATCAATGTTAGTAGGATTCTTACTTGCATTCTTCTTTGGTAAAAAAGAAGACAATAAAGTAGTAGAAGCAGTAAAGGCAAATGAAGAAACAATTCTAGCACCTATCGAAGGTACTATTAAACCTATAGAAGACTCAAGTGATGCCGCTTTTGCATCAGGTGCTTTAGGTAAAGGTGTTGTTATTATTCCTAGTGATGGTAAAGTGTATGCACCCGTATCTGGTACAGTAACCGTATTATTCCCAAGCTTACATGCGATTGGTATTACAAGTGATTCAGGAGTAGAACTTCTTATTCATATTGGTATCAATACAGTACAGTTAGAAGGTAAAGGCTATACTGCTCATATTAAACAGGGTGATCATGTTGAGTGTGGTCAGCTCCTTGTTGAATTTGATATGGATTATATTACTAGCGAAGGTTATTCTCTTGAAACACCCGTATTAGTAACAAACTACAATGATTTAAAAGAAGTCAAGATCACAGACGAAACAAATAGTTCTTTAAAAGAAGAATTGTTGCATATTAACTATTAATACGAATATCCTGTTCATTTGAACAGGATATTTATTATATACACAAATATATTAAGTAATATTCGAAAATATACAAAAATATAAATAAATGTGTTGACATTGATCGTGCTGTGATGTAACATTCAGATAAACCTAAGAGCGGGAGATAAAACTTTGTGTAGGGCTGATAGAGAGCCAGGGATGCTGGAAACCTGGTAGTACCACAATGATAAATGGACCTGTGAGGGCGAGGGGGAAAGGCAACAAGTATCCTGAGACGTGATGCAAACGTTATAATGCAAAAATGTGTTAGCATTTATGAATCAAAAGGTGGCTTAAAGAGTAACATCTGTCTTTTGGGACAGGTGTTTTTTTATTACCTGCTAACAAGTTGGGAGGAACTCATATGAAGCGATGGCGTCGTTGTTTGAATTGAATCAAAGAAAACAAAATTTATGAAAACGAAGAGGAACAGAACAATGAACAAATTATTAGGAACAGTATTAACTTCAGCATTAACAATTTCACTTTTAGCAGGATGTGGAACTTCTTCTAGTAATAAGAAGAAAGTAGGTATTATCCAATTTATGGATCATACATCATTAAATGAGATTAAGGATTCATTCGATAAAGAAATGAAGACTCTTGGATATGATGATAAGAATATCGAATATACATTCAAGAATGGTCAGGGTGACACAAATACTTGTGCAAGTATCGCCAATGATTTTGCTGGAAAGAATTTTGATTGTGTCATGGCAATTGCTACTCCTGCAGCACAGGCAGTAGCAAAACTTGCTACTAAGACTCCCGTTGTATTTAGTGCAGTGACTGATCCAGTGGGGGCACAGTTAACGAGCTCATTAACTAAACCAGATAAGAATATTACTGGTACAAGTGATGAGGTACAGGTTGATCAGATTATTGATAAGGCATTAGAAATCAATCCAAATACAAAAACAATTGGTATGCTTTATAATAAAGGTGAAGCCAACTCAGTGACTAATATTAAAAAGGCAAAAGCTTATTGTGCTAAGAAGAATATCAAGGTAGAAGAAGCAACAATTGCATCAGTTAATGAAGCACAGAGTGCTGTCAATGTATTAAATAGTAAATGTGATGCGATTTTTGCACCAAATGATAATACAGTTGCAAGTGCAATGAATGTAGTCAGTGATGCATGTAAGAAAGCAAACATGCCTTTATATGTAGGTGCTGATTCAATGGTTAAAGATGGTGGTTTCTTAAGTGTTGGTATCGATTATAAAGAACTTGGTAAAGAAACGGCTAAAATCGTTGATAAAGTATTAAAGGGTAATAAAGTAGAAAATATCCCAGTTAAAGTATTTAAGACAAACTTAAAAATCTATGTCAATACAACTACAAAAGATAAATTAGGTATTAAGTTACTAGAAAACATTACAAGTGATAGTAAATATACAGAAATCTAAGGAGTTTTTATGAATAGTACAGTTATTCTTGGAGCCCTAGAGTTAGGCGGCATATTTGCCGTCTTATCTCTAGGCTTATATATTAGTTTCAAAGTTTTGAATATTCCAGACTTGACAGTGGATGGAAGTTTTACAACAGGATGTGCAGTAAGTGCTGTGGTGGCAGTGGCAGGCTACCCAGTACTTGGTATGGTACTTGGATTTGTAGCAGGTGCGATTGCAGGAATGGTGACAGGTTTACTCATTACTAAGCTCAATATCAATGAAATCCTAGCCGGGATTCTTACACAGACTGCTTTATATTCAGTGAATCTACGTATTATGCATCAGACACCAAATATCTCATTATTTAATCATAAGACAATCTTCAGCAGTACAACTCAGTTTGAACCTTATGATAAATTATTGATTATTGGTGTGATTGTGATAGTGATTACCGTATTATTGAATTACTTCTTAAAGACACAGATGGGGCTTGCACTTAGAGCCTGTGGTGATAATGAAGCAATGGTACGTGCGAGCTCTATTGATACAGATAAGATGAAAATTATTGGTTTAGGTCTTGCTAATGGACTAGTTGCTTTAAGTGGTGCTTTATTTACACAGCAGCAGGGCTATGCTGATATCACTAGTGGTATTGGTATGATGGTCATCGGACTTGCTTCTATTATTATTGGTTTGACATTCATTAAGAGTGATAAAGTGGCAGTATGTCTAGTTGGTACGATTGTAGGGGCTATCTTCTATCGTTTTGCCTTGACAATTGCCTTATACTTAGGTCTTCCTTCAGGAGACTTAAAGATCCTATCAGCATTTATTGTTGTGATTGCGATTTCTTCTGCAACACTCAAGAGGAGGTTTAAGAGACATGCTTAATATAAAAGACTTAACAGTTGTATTTAATGAAGGGACTGTCAATGAAAAGAAAGCCATTGATCATTTATCTCTTCATCTTGAACCAGGAGATTTCGTCACTATTATTGGTTCTAACGGTGCAGGTAAATCTACTTTATTTGGTGCTATCTCTGGGGCAGTAGAAACAAAAGAAGGAACTATTGTATTAGATGATAAAGATATCACTCATGAAAAGGAATATGTCAGAAGCCGTACCATTGGTCGCTTATTCCAGGATCCTTTAAGAGGAACAGCTCCTTCAATGACAATTGAAGAAAACTTATCTTTAGCTTATCAAAGAGGAAAACATTTCTCACTTACACCATTTACTCATAAACACCATGATGTCTTTGTAAATGCATTAAGGGACTTAGATATTGGTTTAGAAGACCGTTTAACAACTAAGGTGGGTACTTTATCTGGAGGACAAAGACAAGCCCTCACACTATTAATGGCAACTTTAGTTAAACCACAATTACTTTTATTAGATGAACATACTGCTGCACTTGATCCTGCGACATCTATCAAGGTGATGAAATTATCTGAAAGAATTGCGAAAGAACATCATATTACTACTATGATGATCACTCATGATATGGAAGATGCTCTTAAATATGGTAATAGAATCCTGATGATGAAGGATGGAAAAATCATTGCGGACATTGATGAAGAAACTAAAAAGAAAATGACTGTCGAAGAACTTGTAAGAAAATTTACTGAAACAGGAGAAGCGAATGACCGCGTTCTTCTTCACTAGACAAGGATCATCCTTGTCTTTTATAATGCATAAAAAAAGCAGACTGAAGTCTGCTTAGAGGTAGTATTGTTGGAAATAACGTAATCTGATTAAGTCACAGATTGACATGATCTGGTAGTTGAAATCAATTGAATCAAACTTACCTGGTACATAAATCACTGTTGTATTTCCATTGAAACATGACTGTGTATATTTACGGTTCTGCGTGATGAGTAATGAATATGCCTTTTCAAAGCTGCAATTATCATATTTCTTCATTTCTTCTAGACTACGTCCTGTAGCACTCACAAAGATGACAACATCATCCTCATTAAATTGAATAGGATCATACTTATGATAATGGATAAATGGACGTCCAAAAGAAATCATATCTGTCTGTAACTCTACGGCAATAGAACAAGGATATAAACCACCAAAGATAATAATACGTTTTGCTTTATAGAAATGTTCACAGATAGAAGTAATTGTATTCGCAAGTACTTCTTCATCCATTGCCTTATCCATCTTCGCTAAGAATTTCTGAGGAGTTTCTCCAAATAATCTGACACGAATCTGATTCAAACGTAACTGATGATCAGCTTCTAATTTAAAACGGAAATCTTCATAAGTAGAGAATCCAAATGATAATAAGAAGCTATAAAGTTCTTCTTTTCTAAAAGCACCTTTATTTAAGAATTCTTCTTCAGACATCTCAAATATATCTAGATAGTTAAAGATAATGAAATTGCATATTTTATAATAGTAATCATTCTGCATCGCACCATTTAAATAAGTCAATATTCTACTAAGTAACAAGCCCATTATATTCACGCCCCTTTTGGAATATTATATCATAGTTGTAATAATCTTTAGAAATAATTTTGTATTATGTTTTATTTTGTTTATAATGTTAGAAAAGGAGGCATATTTTATGCGTATTAAAGAACTACCATTAAGTGATATTCACTTTATTCCATCAGAATATACAGATCATCTCTATCATTCTATTATTAGAATAGGCTTTTCTTTTCCTATTAAGGTAAAAGAAACAGGCTGTGGCTATTTATGTGTAGATGGCAATAAGAGATTAACAGCTTTACGTGATATTTTAGAAAAGGATCCTTCTTATAAGAGAGGAGATAAGGTGAAGGTGATTATAGTCAATAGCACGGATAATCGTTCTAATGATTGTTCTCGTGGAAGGAATACTCATTAATGAGATTGATAGATATATTTGTATTAAATAAATGTGGAAGTAAGAAACAGGCGAAGAAGGCCATTAAAAAGGGATTGATCACTGTAAACAATACAATTGTGGATGAAGATATAGATATAAATGATGAAACAGTTATTTATGACTCAAAGATTCTTGATTCTCATCCCTTAAAATACTATATCATTCATAAACCATCAGGCTATGTATGTGCCAATAAGGATCCTCATGCTCCTTGTCTTATTACTTTGCTTCCAGTTGACAACCTTCATTATGTAGGAAGATTAGACCGTGATACAACGGGTTTAGTCATTATGACGAATGACCTTAAATTAAGAAAAAGACTCACTCTTCCTGAATTTCATATACCTAGAACATATGCATTTACTTGTCTTTATCCTCTTCTTGATACGACTCTTTTTAAAGAAGGCATTGTGATTGATGGGGATGTAAAATGTTTACCTGCTCAAGTTAGAATGATAAGTGAAAATGAAGGAACTATCACTTTAGAAGAAGGACGTTATCATGAAATAAAGAAGATGTTCCTTTCTCTTAATAATAAGATTACTTCTTTACATCGTATCATGTATGGAGATATCTCGTTAGGTGATTTATCAAGTGGGTCTTATCGTACACTCACACAAGAAGAAATCACTCATTTAAAAGACATTACAGGGAGGACTTTATGCAATATATCAAAGAAATAGATATACATGGCTATACACAGCAGGAAGCACGTAAGATGATAGATGCAGCTTTAAAGAAACCTGATGCATTGACTTTAAGAATTATCCATGGATATAATCAAGGACAGACTTTAGGTCAGATGGTGAGAAAAAGATATCGCAGTCATCCTCATGTACAAAGAATAGAATTATCTATGAATCCAGGTATTACTGATATTATTACTAAATAAGGAGTTTATTATGACAAAAGATATATTAGACTATTTTAAGATTATTTGTAGTATTCCTCATCCTTCAGGACATGAAGAATTACTAGGCAATTACATAGAAGAATTTGCACAGACTCATGAACTCAATTATGAAAGAAATGAAATAGGGGACATTATTATTTATAAGGAAGCAAGTCCTGGCTACGCAGATCATGCACCTATTTTATTACAGGGTCATATGGATATGGTAGCTGAAAAAGAGGCAGATAGTAATCATGACTTTCTCACTGATCCTCTACAGATTTATGAAGAAGATGGTTATTTACATGCCACTCAAACAACTTTAGGCGCAGATGATGGTGTCGCAGTGGCTATCATGCTCGCTTTATTAAGTGATGATAGCTTTAATCATCCTCGTTTAGAATGCTTATTTACTGTTCAGGAAGAAACAACGATGGATGGTATTACTCATGTAGATAAAGACTGGATTCATGCCCGCAAGATGATTTCTTTAGATGGTGATGTCCTAGGAGAAACAAATGTATCTTCTGCAGGTGGTATTCAATTAACTATTAGAAAGAATGCGACATTTGTAGAATCTCATGATCAGGGATATAAACTTAATATTAAAGGATTATTAGGTGGTCATTCTGGTGATGCAATTAAAGAAGGAAGAGGGAATGCGATTAAGATTGCAGGACTTGTATTAAAGGCATGTTTAGATAATGGCTTTGATATTCGTTTCTCTTCACTTAATGCAGGACAGAAGGCTAATGCAATCTGTAGAGATGGATTATTCACGTTCCAGTCTAATAGTAATAAAGAAGAATTAAAGGCTTTTATTCATGAAAGAATGGAAGAACAGAAAGCACTCTATCCATTAGAATCTTTAGATTATACATTAGAAGAAGAACAGAGTGGTCATGTGATCTTGGATAGTGATGCACTTATTCATTTCCTTGCATTATGTCCATATGGTGTAGAAAAGTATTCTTATTACTTCAATCATTTCCCAGTTTTATCTATAAATATGGGTATTATGGAAACAACAAATAAGGCTGTAGAACTTATTCTATTATTACGTAGTGAAAATGAAATTAATCTTAAGTTACTTGTCAATGAAGTAGAGACATTGGCTTCTTTATTTGGATTAAGTGTCACTCCAACAGATGAATATTATGGATGGAGTTATGATCCTGATTCTCAGTTACGTAAGTCTTACAAAGAAGCTTATAAAAAAGCATATGATAAAGAACTCAAAGAAGTACCGACTCATGGTGGATTAGAAACAGGCTATATCAGTCGTTTATTCCCAGATATAGATATTGTGACTATGGGACCTAACTGTATTGATATCCATACGCCACAGGAAAGATTAGAAATCAAATCACTTTATGAAGTACATGACTTCCTAAAGAACTGGTTAGGAGAACTATAATGAAATGTGATATCGCAAAAAAATGTGGAAGCTGTCAATTTATCAATCAAGGATATGTTAAGTCTTTAGAATATAAGAATGAAGAATGTAAGAAGATTTTTAAGGATTTAAAGGTCAATGTCCATCCAGTCTCTGGTATGGAAGACCCTTATTACTATCGTAATAAGACGATTATTGCGTTTGATAAGACATATAACTATGGTTTATATGAAGAGAACTCTCATCGTATTATCCCTTATAAATCATGTTTGATCCATGATCAGGAAACAGATGCCATTATCAGTAAAATAGCCGTACTATTTAAAAAGTATAGAGTGTCTATTTATGATCCACAAAGAAGAAGAGGGGAAATTAGACATATTCTTATTAGACGTGCAGTTAAGACGAATCAGACATTAGTTGTCATTGTATCTAATGAAGCTATCTTTAAAGGTTCTAAGAACTTCTGTAACCAGCTTGTGAAAGCTTTTCCTTCTATTAAGAGTATTGTATTAAATACAAATAAGAGACAGACAAGTATAGTACTTGGAGAACAGGAAAAAGTTCTTTTTGGAAAGGGATTTATTGTAGATGAGTTATGTGGAATGACCTTTAAGATTTCTCCACGTTCTTTCTATCAGATCAATCATGACCAGTGTGAAGCATTATATAGTAAGGCTTTATCTCTTATTACAGTCAAGGATCCTAAAATAATGGATACATATTGTGGTATTGGGACAATTGGCCTTATTGCAAGCAAGAATGCGAAACAGGTCATTGGGGTAGAATTGAATAAGGATGCAGTGAAGGATGCAAAACTGAATAAGACTTTTAATAAGGTAGAGAATATCAAGTTTATTCAGGGTGATGCGACTGAATTCATGGTTGAAGCCGTAAAACAGAAAGTAGATGTAGATGTCATTATTATGGATCCACCTAGAAGTGGTTCTACTGAAACATTTATTAAGGCAGCTGTTTCTTTGAAGCCACAGGAAATAGTTTATGTTTCTTGTGATCCTCATACACAGGTAAGAGATTTAAAGTTATTTAGAAAGCTAGGATATGATTTTAAGGATGTTTATCCTTATGATATGTTTCCATTTACTCAACATATTGAATCAATTGTGTTGTTGACTAAGAAATAAATAGTATAAAGAGATGAAGGAATTCTGAGTTTTTTAACTTAGAGTTCCTTTTTTATATGGTGCATGGAATTGTGAATGACATTAACATTGGTACAATCAATGAGTTTGAGAAAGATTGAACTATTCGAAATTTTCGGATAGTTTAATTAAAAGGTACACTTAAGAGAGTCGAGAACACATTATAATCTTAAAATGATTATTGTAGTTGATTTTATGAGTTATATAGTTTGACATGAACGCTAGCTGTATCAGTACATATCATCTAAAAAATGAATCAATTGTGTCGTTGAATATTTATTGAAAATAGACGGGTCATTTCTCATATGATATAATTTATTTGATTTTTTTTGAATACCCACATTCCACAGGTAATTGTCAACATAAGGAATGCCAGTTTCAATTTTCTTGATATTTATGTGTAAAAACAATTTCATTAATTGGATTTACCTGTTGATTATGGGTAATTAAATTTGATTTTTACTTAAGAGAATTCAGCATCAAACCAGAATACCGTTTAAAATTGAAAACAAGTTCAATCTTAAGAGATTGTTACCATAATATCCTAAAAAGGATGCTGGAGAAGATGTGAAATTGGCTTAGCAAAATGTAATCCAAATCGTTTTTTTGTAGGAGGTATAGCAATGGGAAAAGAATTATTTGATAATATACCGAGCAAAGTAGCAGATATATTGTCTGATGTTAAGAATGGACGTGTCGGTTTGCCCGACTTGCAGCGCCCTTTTGTATGGCAGGATAATAAGGTTCGTGAGCTGCTCGATTCTATGATGAAGGGATATCCAATCGGCTACATTATGCTTTGGGCATCTCCAGATGATTATGAAAATACAGTTCATATCGGTAAAAACGAAAAAATATATAAGCGTCCAAATGATTTAGTTATTGACGGTCAACAGCGATTAACGGCATTGTTAGCCGCAATGTACGGAGTAACTATCATGGACAAAAATTATAAGGAAAGAGCAATTCGCATTTCCTTCAATCCCTTAACACGTGAGTTTGCTGTATGGACTCCAGCTTTTGAAAGAAACCCAGAGTGGATTAGTGAAATCAGTCAGGTATTTGCAGCAGATGAAGAACACAATATTTCTAAGTTTAGAAAAGCATATATTAAGATTGTAAATGAAGGCCGCACAAAGAATAACGAGGCAGAGTTAACAGAAGACGAAGAAGATTGCATTGAGGAGAATATCAATGATTTGCTTAATCTTGGTATCTATTCGTTACCCACACTAAAAATTAATTCTAAGGCCAACGAAGAGAATGTTGCTGATATTTTCGTACGAGTAAACTCAGGTGGACAGAACCTTACTGAAAAGAACTTCATTGAGACACTTATTGCTGTGTATGATAATGCTGTTCATGACAAAATCAATAAGTTTTGTGCTGATTCTAGAATACCTGCAAATGGTACATCATTTAACCAAATTCTGCAGGTCGATCCTTCACATCTTATAAGAATGTCAGTAGGTGTTGGATTTAGGAGAGCGCGTTTGCGATATGTATATATGTTGCTTCGTGGTAAAAACCTTAAAACCGGAGAGATTACCCAAAATGTTCGTGAGGAAAATCTGAAGATATTTAAGGAGTCTTTGGACATGGTTACTAACTTAAATAACTGGCATGCATTTATGAACTTATTTGCATCTGCTGGTTACTTAAAAGGAAGTCTTGTAGCTTCCTCAAATGCGGTAGTATTCAGTTATGTTTTATACCTCATCGGAAAATATGATTATAAGGTGTCTTCTGTAGAACTGCAGAAGATTATTAGTAAGTGGATATTTATGTCTACGATTACAGGTTTTTATACTGGTTCAACAGAATCACAAGTTGAAAAACAATTTGCTGACTTGAGAGATGTTCATAATGCTGATGAATTTGTTGTATATCTTAATTCAGTTATTGCGAATAGATTTACAGATGACTATTTCGAATATTCATTACCATCTGAGCTGAATAGTTCTTCTGCAACTTCACCAGCTTGGTATGGATATATTGCAGCTATCAACGTTCTTGGAACACCAATGTTGTTTAGCACTGCGCCTTTATCACAGTACTTTATACTAGGCACAAGTGGAGATAAAAATTCGATAGATAAGCATCATATCTTTCCTAAGAATTATCTTGGGAAAATTGGATATAACAATGACCGTGATAGAAACCAGATAGCAAACTTTACATATATAGATTATGCTACAAACATTGATATCTCTGATGCACCTCCAACAGAATATGTTAGTAGATACAGAGATAAGCTGGGCGAAGAAGGATATAAGCTTGCCTGCAAACAGAATGCATTACCAGAAAATTTCGAGCAGTTATCTTACCCTGAATTCTTAATCAAAAGAAGAATATTGATGGCTCAAATTATAAAAAAGGCCTATGACAAACTAAATAAATAAGGTTAAGATGATACTCTTTATGCAGAAACAGGGTCTACAATGACTAATTTCCAGAAGTATAGTTTTAACTTGAAAAAGTGGTAACAGGCAAACTGCTTATATAGTAGCTATTAATAAAAATCGTTATGTTTCTGATGATGAAAAGGGTATAGATTGGGGATTGAATAATCATCGTAAGGGGTTATCGATGTGTTATCTATAGAAACAATTGAGATATGATCTGATATTAAGACAATAAGTTGAATAAGAGAAAATACATCATTAAATGATGTTGTTATTAGAGTAGCAAAACAATTAAATAAAATCTTCACAGGAATATCTGCGACAGTTGCACTAACACCAAAAGTGGCAGAGATGTTTCAATTGATACTGCAAAAGAATTCATTTTTAGTATTAGTGGTGTTGGCTTAGTAGGATATGGATTGAAATTAGCTGCACAGCAAGAATCTAAATTAATTAATGCAATTTATCCAGGAGCAGGATCAACCGTTAGTGCAGCTATAGCTAGCGTTGGAACAAACAGTTTTGGTAAAGCAGCAATTGCATATTACATAGAAGGTAATAGTATAGAAAACGTCAAAATAAAAAATATATTTTATAATTAGATAAAATGGACCCTGTAAAAAGGACACGATAAAAAAGAGATTTATCTCATTTGAGATAAGTCTCTTTTTGTTTCTTTCTTCAAGATTGAAAATTTCTTAGGGTTAAATACCTTTTTTAGGAAAAATCACAGAATTATTTTCATATTTTGCTTCAAAAGTTGCCTGGATAGAAAGCTTCATAAATAGTTTTCTGTCAACATCGCTGACCATAACTGATGTATGAGCCTGACATCCTTTTAGATTAGGTAGCTGTTCCAATGCTTTTTGAGCATTGGAATCAGAAGCTGCGCTGACAGACAATGCTATCAGCACTTCGTCCATATGTAAACGTGGATTTTTGCTTCCAAGATACTGTGTTTTTAAAGTTTGGATTGGTTCAATCGCTGCAGGAGAGATGACTGGCTGACTATGTGGAATACCAGCAAGCTCTTTGAGTGCATTTAAAAGGAGCGCTGCGCAAGGACCAAGGAGGTCTGTAGTCTTACCTGTAATCATGCGGCCGTCTGCGAGCTCTAATGCAGCAGCAGGAGCTTCTGTTTCTTCTGCACGAGAAAGAGCAACGTCAACAACTGGACGATCGTGGACCGTAATACCAGCCTGGTTCATAAGCATCTCGATTTTATATACTTCTTCCTCGGAGCATTCGCCAGCAAGAGCGCGTCTTCTCGCATCATAGTAGCGACGGATGATTTCCTGACAAGAAGCTTCCTTACATGCGGCATCATCACAAATACAATTTCCAGCCATGTTAACTCCCATGTCTGTAGGAGATTTATAAGGGCTCTCTCCATAAATGCGCTGGAACATTGCATTGAGTACCGGGAAGATTTCTACATCGCGGTTATAGTTGACTGTAGTCTTTCCGTAAGCTTCTAGGTGGAAAGGATCAATCATATTTACATCATTCAGGTCTGCAGTTGCAGCTTCGTATGCAAGGTTGACAGGGTGTTTTACTGGGATATTCCAAATTGGGAACGTTTCGAATTTAGCATAGCCGGCACAGATGCCTCTTTTATGTTCATGGTAGAGCTGAGAAAGACAGACTGCCATTTTACCGCTTCCAGGTCCCGGTGCTGTTACAACAATGAGTGGGCGAGATGTTTCGATAAACTCATTCTTTCCATAACCTTCATCACTGACAATGTGTGGAATATTAGAAGGATAGCCTTCAATCGGATAATGAAGATACACCTTAATGCCAAGCTTCTCTAATTTGTTTTTAAATAATGAAGCGCCTTGCTGTCCGCTGTACTTTGTAATAACAACACTTCCGACAAACAGACCGTGTTCTTCAAAAATAGACATCAGTCGAAGGACATCTACATCATAAGTGATACCAAGATCTCCACGTACTTTATTCTTTTCAATATCTTCTGCGCTGATAACAATCACAATTTCAGCTTGGTCGCTAAGCTGCATTAACATACGCATCTTAGAATCTGGTTGGAATCCTGGGAGTACACGAGATGCGTGGAAATCATCGAATAATTTTCCACCAAACTCAAGGTAGAGCTTGTTGTCAAACTGAGCGATGCGTTCGCGAATATGAGCAGACTGCATCTGTAAATATTTTTCATTATCAAATCCTATGTTCATCATTCTATCCTCTTTCCTATAATTTTATTTTTAAACAGTTCATTCTATATTGAACCAACATTTAAAACTACCGTCTAACAATATACTACGGAATATGGGAAGTTTACAATCTTTTTATAATCTTTTTTAGGCTTTTTAAGCTTCCTTTTTTATGTTGTTTCTAATGCAGATTGAATTGAATATTAACAGATGATATAATTTAATTAATAATTTTTGTGGCATTGTAACAAAAATTATTCTCCAACCTTGAACTTGATTAAATGCAGGGATAATCCATTACTAATCTTAATGGGTTCAGCTAAGAAGGTGACCGAGAGTCCGCTATCTTGTGCGTAATCATCGATATCATAGATATGGAGTCAAGGAGAAAGGAGAAAAGTTCATGATAAGAATGAAGTCGGTGTCATCAAAGACGCACACTCAACAACAGCTTAATGATTACGCAAACCAGCACAATCCTAATAACAAAGCTTATAAGGCCAGAGTGTCAAATGATCAGAAGACAAAGAAAGCATCACGAAAGAAACAAGCAAAACGTCAGGCTAAGCGAAATGCACGCTTAGAACATGATATTGGTGATGTATACTCACTTGAATGGTTTTGTTACAGCAATCCGTATGATTTTGACTAATCATTAAACATGAGCGAAAAGATCATCAATCAGTAAAATGGTTGATGATTTTTTATTAGAAATTTGATTCTTATATTCTCGTATATGTCATTATGATATAATTAAATTACCAAAGAAAGCGAGGATATCATATGAATAATAAAGGTGTTGGTGTTACTTTCTGTCTAATATCCGCAATTCTTATTTCTACAAAATACATATCTGCCGCAATTTTCATGAGTAACGTTACTTCATGGGATGCTTCATTATTTCATTCAGGATTAGAATATGTAGGACCATTTCTATCAAGGGCATCTATTGTAGCATTGATCATTGGTATTTTGTTTCTGATATATGGATTGTATACTGATTCAAAGCAATAATAAAAGACAAGTACCTATCGTATCAGATAGGTGTTTCTTACTATGTTAATAGAAGGGGAGGATTAAACAGTTATGTTAAAAAGAGAAATTAAACAAGTTATTATTTCTCTTATATCTGAATTAGATTTCTATTTTAACGAAAACAGCTTTATCAGAAGATGCAATAGTCTTATTTACACTAGAAAAATAGATGGTGTTATACAAAAAGCAGAAATAGTATTCTTCTCTAACCCTTCATATCATGCTGATGCATTAGCACATATATATCCTTATATACAGATTTATATTCCTTCAGTGAACGGTACTGCCAAAGAATTCGCAAGTCATTGTATTCCTTCTAAATGGTTAGATCAATTTACAATTAGACAACCAATACAAATATATTCTAGATCTGGAGATTTCTATTTGATGGATGTTAATGATTATGAATCACTTAAAGATCAACTATTGGAATTTTTTAAAAAGAATGCAATGCCACTATTTAATGATTTAACAAGTGAGAAAGATTATTTATCACTTTATGAATATAAAGACAAACGAATCATCTGGGATGATATCCAATATTTATATATTGCAGCAGCTTATCTAAATAATCATGATTTAAATAAGGCAAAAGAAGTTATTGAAAATAGATTCGGAAAAAAGGGATTAAGAAATAAATATAAAGAAGTGTTTGAATATTTAGAAAATATAGAAGAATAATGTATACATATCAGAGGTGATCATAATATGACAACAAGAAGCTTTAGGATGTTTGCGACAGAAGAAGACTTAATCTCAATATTTATTGATTTACAAAAGAATTATGAAATACATTATTTTAAATGTGGACGTATGGATGACTTGATTCAAATATCTGATATAACTAAAGAACCACATTTTGGTATTAATATAAGAGGCAATCATATCAATAATCAATGGCTTGTGTGTTTAAATAATACGACTCCTATAAAAAGAAAAAACAAGTTCTGCTCAGATGATATATTTTTCATAGATCAGAATCTTAATAAGGCATCTATTATAATTGATATAGGGGGACTCTATGAGAATCAAGCTTTATTTCCAACAGAGATCAGTACAATCTGGTATGAAAATGAGACATCTAAACACCTTTATACGATGTTAAAAAAATCTTGCAAGAAGTTTACGCATTGTAAGCAAAATGGTTATCTTATTGGCAAAGATGCATATTCAAAAAGAGAATATTATCGCTTTTGTACTATAAGTATTGATAGTCCATCAACATATGATTTAAAATTAAAATAGTTATATATCAAGTGCAATGATTATAGAATAACGATGAGGTTATATTATGGAAAATACTATAAAAACAAATAATGATGAAATTAAAGTAAGAGATGAATCAGGAAGTATATCTGAGGTAACAGAAGAACTTTTATTAGATGCAAGATCATCTATTGAAAACAAGAAAACAATAAGTGTTCCTATTGGAGAATTATCAGCTCTGGGTGCAGGTGTTTCTTCACTTATTCCAGCACTGCATACAGTGACTACAACTACTACTTTTTCAACTGATAAATTATATAGAATCGCAAATCAAGCAACTGGAGATGCCTTAAAGATGGCTAAGGATGGAACTGCATGGGGTGCTATGAAGACGCAGGCAGGTAAATCTAAAATGGCTAAATTAGCTGAAGCTGGTCCTCTTTCTGCCACATCTCAAGCTGTAGTCCCAATAGATCCTGCCACTATGATGATGGCAGTCGCTTTATATTCTATTGAGAAAGAACTTGGAGAGATTGCGAAGACACAAAAACAAATATTGTCTTTTATGGAATTCAAAGATGAGGCAGATATTGAAGGGGATTTAGAAACAGTCAATGAACTTCTTACTAATTATAAGTACAACTGGGATAACGAAATGTATGTTTCAAATAGCCATAAGATGGTAATGGACATTAAAAGAACTGCAAGAAGTCATATGCTTTCACGCCAAAAACAGATTACAGAATTTCTTTCTTCAAAGAAATTATTAGTTGGACAGGCTCAAGTCAAAGAAGCTTTATCTGACTTAGAGAAAAAATTTAAAAAATCATCATTTGCACCGTGTTGGTTTTTTAAATCAAAAAAGCACCATTTTATCT